>ERZ773252.416-NODE-416-length-51029-cov-16.958685_pt1 | contig 51029 bp, 49 predicted proteins | sample MGYA00580517_ERZ773252 | MGnify/ENA primary metagenome ERZ773252 (study PRJEB29015, sample SAMEA2737766) | human gut metagenome | biome: human gut; feature: human-associated habitat; material: faeces | place: China | collected 2012 ...
GTACGAATTGTTTATTTTTATAACTTGTGTTCTTCATTTTGTGACCTCCAAATGTATTTTTCTTATCCACACTATACTATAAATATAATACAACGTCAAGAACATTTGTTCTATTCTGGTCACATATCCTCCTTTCATGTTAGTCAATGAAGTTTCAAAAATCATACTTTTCAAAAGTCGTGTTTTTGAGGATAAAATGACCTGAAAATTAAAAAAAATCTGCGATTGCGACACAGATTTGACGTTTTTTTCATGTTTTTTTGTTTGCCAAAAAGTATAGTTTTCGACACAATTTTACTACAAAGGGAATTTTACCATAAATTTCCATGCTTGACAATAATTGAAATGTAATCACCCCCCTCTAATTTTCTTTTTATTGAATTTTTCCCTTGGATTTTCATTGTTTTGCTGTTGTCATTTTCTTTGGAATTTCAGCATATGGATTGATAAGTTATTTCGTTTATCAGGATTACTGGTATCTATTAATTCTGGCATTTATGCCAGTTTAGATATTGGCGGAACGCTGTGCGTTTCGGCTTCCTTATTGTGTGGATGGATGAGTGTTTTCGTGTGTCAAGGTGACATGGATCAATTAAAAAGAGATTGTTTGTAGAGTAGTTGATTCCCAAACAAGATATAGTTGATAAAAAGAAAGAATTGTATTTAGAAAGGATTTATTAGCCGTTTTAAATATTGTGTCTTTGCCCTATTTATAGGGTTTTGAGGCACTTTGTGGATAGTTTAAAAATTGAATAGGAAATCTCATTTATTACTGTAAAATTTGAATAAATTTATATACGCCGTTTAAAACTTGAATATCCTTATCAAAAATTGAAATGATATTTGAATACTTTTTTTCTGAACTGTCGTGAAACTTGAATACTTTTCTCCAGTAAAAAAAGAAAAAGCAGCTCCCGGTGTCTTTTTCACCGAAAACTGCCTTTTGGATGGATGATCTGGCTCTCCAGATGCTATTTATGATACCACGAAGAGACCTATGGCTCTCATAGGTCTGTCATAATCCCTGTTCAATTGTATAGGCTTACGCATTGGCAAGCTCCTCTATCACGATCTTATGTACCAGTGCAGGATTTAAATACCGCTTCCACTTGTACTTGTTATGTATGCTCGCATTGATCCGTGCCAGGCTTTCCCTGATTATGGCACTTAGATCAAATTCTAGGTTCTTAATGATGTCCTTGTGGTGCTGCTTTAGGATGGTACAGATTTCTTCCTCTTTCTGCCTGTTCTCGTCCTTGATCCGGTTTCTCCTGCAGGAGATCGTAACCGTGTGGTTTCTGAGTTCATCGTTTTCAGTATCCCTGCCCGGCAGAGCCTCGTATGCGCCCTTTTTAAAGGTTATAAAGTACTTACGGCCTTTTTCTAAGTACACATCCATAAAAGGCTCTAAATCGCCCAAATATTCCCTCACAGTACGTCTGGACACATTAAGCAGTCCTACAAATTTTGCAATCAGGTTCTCTTTTGTGATCTGGTACGCACTGCTTCCGGACCGGCTCCTGCTGATCAGCCATTCACGCATGAGCCATAATGCCATAAGCTTTGCGCCGCCTTTAAGCTGTTTAAACTCATCTGACCGCACCATACCACAATGCAGCGATACATAACCCCGCCCAAAGTTTTCCGTACCACAAAAAGAGTTATTGATGACCTGAATATCCCAGTCAAAATAACTACGTTTTTCGCACGCTATGATTCCCTTACGTTCAAGGGAATGCAGACAATCATAAAATCCCTGATATGAAAGTCCGACGTTTTCACAAATATCTCTGTAATACACGCCCCGGATATGCCCGAACTCATCTTGAAAACGGGCAATGTAGAGCATCATATCTATCTCATGATTTGACAGATCAGCTCCGAGCATTTTCTCCAGGACTTCAACACTAAGTTTCTGCATCTGTGAATCGTCCTTTTGGTTACAAAATAAAAAGAGGGTAAATGCGCAATTGTATGATGCGATTCACCCTCATTACTATCCATCTGTTTGTATAATTGTTACATGAAACTAGCAAAAAATAAGCTTTTTTTCTATGTAAAGATTCTTGTTTTTGTCAAATATACATTGACATTCCAAGGTGTTTTTGTTATTATACTAGTAGATGATATTTAATGTGTGAGATTGAATATCATACAGTTGAAATAAATTGATTGCGACAATTTATTTCAATGCCTTGGTTAGATTATATTTTATTTTCATAAAATTGTCAACAACCAAGGTGAAATCGATTTTTAAAAAATGGAACAGCTTGTGGCTGTTCCATTTTTTTGTTCAATATTTTGTATTTAGTTCCCGGAGATAACGGTACAGTGTACTGATCCCAATGCCAATCTCCTTTGCGATCTCGTCATTCTTTAACCCCTGCTCCTTAAGCTCCTCATACCTCTGCCTAAATCCATCGATGTCGCTTTTACGTGGTCTGCCAAACACTACACCTTTTTCCCTGGCACTCGCAATCCCCTCTGCCTGTGACACCTTAATATTATTTTTATCATTTTCCGCTGCAAATGCCTGTATATGTAATATGACATCACACAGAAACCTCTCCATGAGGTCGCGTTCCAGTCTCGTATCCAAGATCGGCATATTCAATACTACGATATTAACTTTTTTTACCCTGGTCAAAACAGACCACTGCTCCAGTATCTCATCATAATTCCTGCCAAGCCGGTAGATGCTGTGTATGTATAATGTATCTCCCGGCTTAAGCTTCTTAACCAGTTTTTTGTAATTAGTCCTGTTAAATGTGCTGCCATTTTCCTTGTCTACAAATATATTACTCTTTTTGATCGGCAGGATTGCAAACTGTACCAGCTGCCTGTCAAGGTTCTGTTGTTTTGTAGATACACGCCCATAGCCATAGGACTCTCCTTTGTTACGAAGCGCATCCCCTTCCCACCTCGTAGTCGAAAAAGCAAATTCTGATGTTGATGTTATTTTATCCAAATGTCGAATGCCCCTTTATCCTGATATGTGGACAGCAAGAAAAAGGTTAGATGTAATTCATCCAACCTTTTCCATCACTTTGCGTCAATCATTTTCTCAAAGCAAAATCCACATATATATTTTCCGTCATCTATTCCTGTAATCTTTCTCCTGCATCCCGGACATTTGACAGTTTTATACTTTCCCGGCAAAAACGTGTTTTTTTCGCGTATAACAGGCACCATCAATGTCCTGCATTTATCGCAAATGATTCTTGTGCGCTCTTGACCAACTGCCTTATTGTTACAATTCTCACAGGCAAACACCTGGGAACAAAAATTGCCTTTATCATAGTTTAGTCTGTTTTGATACCGGATTTCATATTCTGACAGTATTTTCCCCCATCTGTCACGGTTTATAAAGGCTGGTAAAGATTTTAGGATTTCATCATCTGTACCTACAGTTACATAGCCCTCTGTGCCCCGATATTCCAGAATAAGTCCATGCTCCTCTGCAACAGCAGCATATCTGTTATTGTGGTATCTGCGGTTCCTGCTCGTATCTGAAATTTTCTTTATTCTGCAATAAATATGCACCTGCTCATGGATGATAAATGTGATTATCTTATCAATCTCTCCATGCAGCACGTTTCTGTGTATATAAATGTTATATACCTTGCCGCTTTCATAGATTATGCTGCTTTTTTTTCTCTGTTCAGAGCAGTAAACTGTGAAAACTGCGTTGGGAAGCTGGCTGCTAAAAACATTCTCATTCAGCACATCGTACCAGCGTTCCAGTTCTTCTTCTACTGACATAATTGTGAAACCTCTACATTCTATAGTGTATAGTTTCCCTCAATTATATTTTTTACTACTTCTTCATCGAGCACGGAAGCCATTGCATAACAATAATCATACAATGCCTGGAATAATACAATTGTTATACCGACATTCTCCCGCTCCATGATCGGCTTAAGCAGCTCTTTCTGGTCATCATCCAGATAAATAAGCTCCTTAAAGCTCCTTTTTACATACCTTGGATCAGTTATTTTTTTGATCTTGAATCGTTCGTTAATCTTCTGATCACCAGCCAGAAACGCATCGATCGCTTTCCGGTGGAATGCAGCCTGTGTAAGACCAGTCTGTTTTAATATTTCTTTTTCCATATATTTTAACGAATTGGTAATGTTAAAGGATGTCAAATGCTTCATATGTTTAACCTATCAATGGGATGCCACAGCATCTGCAGCATCCCTAAATAATCATGGCTTATAATAAATATTGTGATATATCATTATTTCGCATTACTCTGTTTCTTAAGGTGTTTCAACCAATACTGCATACTATTTACATAATAACTTATAGTACGCTAAAATTCTATCTTTAAATGTACTTTTTTTCATGAAATATCCCTCCTTTCATCGAAATTTTATAAAATAGACATGTTATAAATGAAACATGTTATCATACAATTACAGTTTTACAAATTTTTTTGAATGCGGCCTTTTTTTCCATCCTTTTCAAAGCTAACTATAAAACCATGCTTCTTATAAAAAGCCTCACTCCTATCAAAGTGATCTTTATCTTCTGGTGATAATTCTCCACTTATATATTTTGCATTATGTTCTTTGGCATATTCAAACAAATAATTCATCAAAATCGTGCCATGTCCTACATTATAATCTTGATCCTTAAAATCAATGTCATCAATGATAATATGCTCCGTATTTTTCCATCTTGCACTGAGCATTGCTGTATGCCCATGCCAAAAGCTATTTTTATACAAATACCATTCTAATTCATTTTTTTTCCCGAAGAACACCGTAAAACAATCATCTCCGTATTTATCGTTATCTGGTCCCAAAAATGCATGAACAGCCTTTTCACCTTTCTCTTTTTGCACATAAAACTCTTCTTTTATAAGTTCATCAAAGACTTGATGTGAAGTCGTTCTTAATTCTTTAACTGTTAGTGTTTCTTCAAGCGACATATTTCCAAACTTGTCTAACAATGCATCCATACCTCTTATTTTTAATCTCACTTCATCTGTAAATAGTTTATCAAACATGTTTTCCTCCAAAGTTTTTATTGATTCTCCTTAAATTAAACAAACAATTTTTCCAATATATTGATCTGACGGATATATGTATCATATTTTGTATCATCTAACCGGATACCACCATTTGCTTTTAATGCTTTTGTAATCTTTTTCAGATCAGCTTTAAGCTGCTTCTCTGTGATAAGCTTTCCCGGCAGTGTATCTTCTTCCAGCTCTTCCTCTTTCTTTTTTACCGAGGTTTTTGTTTTTTCATATTGATACCGTCTAAGGTCATCGTCTGTAATACTTTCTTCCTCTCCCTTTTTCGCTAAAGCTTGCTCAATAAAATGCTCCTGCTCTTCTTTTTTTAATCCTGCAATTTTGGAACCTACAGAGATATTGACTTTTTCCTGCATCAATGCCTCTTTCAATGCGTCTGATCCCTTATTTTCAATTTTGTCAATCTGTCCTACATACGCTGCTGATTTATGCATCTGGTCACCAACAAGCTTCTGCGTTTTTACGTTTGTGATGTCTTGTTTTATTAAGTTGCCCTCTTCATCTACTCCAACAGTCATCATCGTTCGCATCTTTTCGATCGGATCACCATTGTCATCGTATCCAACTACCCGGAGTTCTTTGCCATTTTTTCTAAATTCCTGTATGATTTTTTTCCATGCCATTGCTTCGAAGTAATAATCTGCATCCGTCATGTCTCTGTGCTGGTTTGTTACGACAATTTCAAAAAGTTCTTTCGTTTCCTCCGATAATTCTACATTCAGCTTGTCCATATCCTGGACTTTAACTTCCACAAGATGCTCTGGATTCCATTTTCCTTCACCGATCAGTTTTCCAATCGCCAAATATCTACGCTCACCTGTAAGGATCATATAGTTTCCATCTTCGATCTGTTTTACTACAAGCGGCTGCTGTAATCCCGCTGCATCAATTAACTGCGCAAGTTCATCAATATTCCTACGGCTCATTCCGTTCATAGGATTTCGAACAATTTTTTCATATGGCACAAAAATTGTTGCTTTCTGTAAAACTGCTTGTGCCTGAGAAGCCGCATTGAGCAGTCCTGCTCCTACCATCCCTTTATTCTCACTGTTATTCTCACTGTTATTCTGACCTTGTGCATTTCCCAATCCATTTATTCTATTCAAATTAAACTTAGCCATTTTTATTTCCTCTCTTCACAATCATAATCCGATCACTGCTCAAGGCTTTTCTCCTCTTCCAGCCTCAATTTTTCAATCTCTTTCAGTTCTGCAGCGTACTTCTTCAAAAATTCCTTTTTATTAGGTGCTATCATATATTCTGTGAGCTTTAGATAACTTAATGTCGCACTGCATTTATTTTTTCCGGAATCTACTGCCAGAAGAGGTTTCTGTTCAAATGTATTCTCTTCCAGATATTTTGTTGTGCCAATCTGGAACGGAAGAATGATTTCATCTGTAATAATATTTTTTAATAATTCGTAGACTGTCTTGGCAACATTTTTTCTGCTGTCATACTGTGTCAAGAAACATCCTCTAAGCTGCAGTGTAGGATTATATGACTGTACAGTCCGGATAAGGTTCATTGTGATCGCCATTCCGATACAACTGTTTCCGTCACACCTTAATGGTATATAAACCTCATCTGATGCTACAAGTCCATTGATATTCAGGATGCTGATAGACGGGGAACAGTCGATCAGACAGTAATCATATTCATCCTTGACTTTCTCCAACTGCCCTTTTAATTTAAACTGCTGTGGCATTGTAATGTCTGCCTTCAAGCTTTCCTCTACGGTGGACAGTGTTAAATGGGATGGGATAACATCCAGACCATCATACTGTGTATGTTTGATTGCCTCATGTATATCCATTTCCGGATGCATTAAAACGTCCTCTATCGATTTTTCTGTAGTGACTTCTGTTCCGTTAAGGACTGACAAGAAAATCTCTACCCAGTCTATTTCACTGTATCCGGTAGATAGATTTCCCTGTGGATCCAAATCAATCATCAGGACTTTCTTTCCATATACCTGATTCATCATGTGTCCAATTGTACTTACGGTGGCAGTCTTTCCTACACCACCCTTGTTGTTTAAATAACAAATAGTTATCATAGCTTTTTCCGCCTTTCATTTTTACTATACTTATATTATAAATATAGTATAACTTTTTGTCAACGTTTATATGTTAAATTATAACATGATTTTTCTTTTTTATTGAAATATTTTGCAAGGTACTATTAATAGTACCTTGCGCTTTTTAGTATGCCACGAGCTATTAAAATCCCTTGATTTTACCATTTTTGAATTAGGTACTATTAATAGTACCTAATCATGATCCTGCTCCATTTCCTTATCTTTATCCTTGCTCTTGTCCTTCTCAGTCTCTCTGAGTTCCTTATCTTTCAGCTTTTCAAACTCTCTCATATTAATATATTTCTGCAATTCATCCCTTGTTGACTTTTCTATGTCATGCAAAGCTTTTTCAATTTCGTAGCTGCCGTTTCCACGCAGACTGATCCTATTTTTTCCGGCAATGATAAAAGGCAGTCCCCCACGGTAATTGTCAATGTTTGCCAAGATGTCTTTTGCCAGATCGTTTTTTTCGGCTACAAGTTCCAGATACTTACGCGCCATCTCCTTATCTTTCATGATGCCTGGATATTTATCTGCCCCTGATAAATAGATAAGCCCAAGCTTTAACTGTGCATATTCATTTCCATGCTCTGCTGACTTTGTGAGGTATTCTATTCCCTCTTTTGCATTATACACACCTGTTTCCTGATCTAAAAGTAATCTTCCAAGCGTGTACTGTGCCATATCATTTTCTTTATCAGCAAGTTCTTTCATGTAATCCATTCCCTTTGAAAGATTGTAATGTCCACTTTCTTTATCAAGGTAAATCTTACCTGCCTTGTACTTTGCCGGATCGAACTCATTCTTCACAGAGTTTTCATAATATTCTAATGCCTTATCCAAATCGTATTGTTCTTCGTTCTCCTTATCTGCATATATGTTTCCAAGTCTGTACTGCGCAAACTTGTTTTCCTGATTGGCTGCATGAGTATAATTTTCAATTGCTTTGTCAAGATCATACACTTCCAGTGTCCGGTCCTCATATATCTGTCCAAGCGCATACTGTGCCATATCATTTCCATCATCGGCAAGTTCCTGCATATATTCCATGCCCTTTTTCAGATCATAATGTTTATCTTCACGATCAAGGTAAATTTTTGCAGCCTTATACTTTCCACTGGTAAATTCCTTTGTAATGGATGATTCAAAATAAGACAGAGCTTTATCCATATCGTAATAAGAAGTGTTCTCCGGATTACTATAAATAACCCCTAACTGATACAGTGCAAACTTATTATCTTTTCCCCCGGCTTTTGTAAAATTTTCAACTGCCCTATCAAGATCATAGATACCATAGGCTTCATCCGCATAAACTCTTCCGACCGTATATTGTGCCATGTCATTTCCTGCATCTGCCAGCTCCTGCATATATTTCAAACCTTTATCGAGGTCAAAATATTCACTTCCTTTTTCCAGATAGATTTTTCCTGCCTTATACTTTGCTGGCGAAAAATTCTTTTCCACTGCCTTTTCAAAATAGGACAGCGCTTCTCCCATGTCATAATGATCTTCAAAATTTTTATCCATACATATGCACCCCATCTGGTACTGTGCATATTCATTTCCTTTTTCTGCAGCACTTTTAAAACATTCCACTGCCCTGTCAATATTGTAATACTTTGGATTTTCCTTATCACTGTATATCTTTCCAAGCCTATACAGCGAGGCTTCATGTCCCTGCAATGCAGCCTTTTCATAATATTGTATTGCGGTATCCATATTATAGATTTCTGATTCTACGTTCTGGTACAATGTTCCAAGCTTATATAAAGCATGTACATTCTTTTCTGCTGATTTTTCCAACCACTTTAATGCTTCCGGCAGATTGTAATACTCCTGATCAAGATAGGCTTTTCCCAGTTCATACTGTGCATATTCATTATAATTTTCTGCCCCCATGCGGAAATAAGACAGTGCCTTATCCCGGTCATAAAGTCCACTCTCACGATTGATCAGAATTTTACCTGCCCGGTACGCTGCATAATCATTTCCGTTATCTACCGCCATTCCATACCATTTGACTGCTTCCTTTAAATCCCTGTTTTCATTATTCTTATCTTCTGCAATCTTTCCAAGTGCATACTGCGCCATTACATTTTTTCCTTTGATGGCAGATTTTTGAAGCAATTGTACTGCTTTTTCCGTGTAATCCGCTTCTTCTTTTTCAAGATAAATTTGAGCGAGTTTATACTGTGCATAACTGTTTCCAACCTTTGCAGCTCGTTCAAAATAACGTTCCGCTATGCGCTTGTTCTGTTCTGTTCCAATCCCTTTTTCATACATGCATCCAATCCTGTACTGGAGATTATCACTATGATTTTCTTCTTCGAGGTTGCAAAATTTTTCAAAAGCTATTTTATATAATTTCTGCGCTTCATCAAGATCAACTTCCGTTTCAATACCTTTTGCATAAATTGTCGCCAATTTATATGCTGCAAATGGATTTTCATTATAAGCTGCAATTGCATAATGGTTGATTGCCTCCGGTATATCCTGCTCCGTGCCTTTTCCTTCGTAGTACATATTAGCCACATTATAATGTGCCAGCCTGCACTTCCCAGCTATAGCTGTATCAAACCAATTAAATGCCTTTTCATCATCTGCATCCGTTCCCTGTCCATATTGATATTGTTTTCCTATCCTGTATGCGACATATCCAGCTGATACATTATACTTTTCCTTTAACTCATCACTATCCAGTTTATAAATCGCTTCGAACATTTCTAAAGATTTCTTATAGTATTCCTGCGCCACCGGAAGATTTATCTCCCTTCCTCTTCCATATTGATATATGGCTCCAAGTTCATACACGGCAAGAACATTTCCCCTGCTACTTTCTTCTTTTAAAATGTCTATCGCTGTTTCAAAATCCTTGCTCGCTCCATAGATCAACTGCTTTGCCAGTCTTAATTGATCATTATTTTCCATCTTCCAATCGTTTTCTGGAAAAACAAATCCCTCGTCAAAGCCCATGTCCACACTTTCATCCAGATCAGGATCATAATCATGATGGATTTCAAACTCCGGCTCTTCTGTCTGTAATTCAATTCCATCAGGAAATGTATATTTTTCTGTAAAAACCGGTTCAAGCACCTGTTCAATATGATTTTCATTATACAGTTCATTAATATCCCCTGCATAATTTTTATCAAACTCCCTCATTTCTTTGAGGATTGCATTACCAAGTCTCTCATACAAATCTTTCATCTTGGTCTGTTCATAATCCCTTCCACTTTTTCCATAAGCTTCACGATATAAAACTGCCTGCTGTGCAATCAGTGCTCTTAACTCCTTATAATCTTCCAGATTGTATTTTTGCATGTAAAAGCTGCTCAATTCATCCAGCGATTTCCGGACTCCATGCATCGCATTATTATTATAATTCCACAGTCCCCGGTTCCCAGTCCGCGGCAGCTGCTTATATACATCCAGAAATTTATTCACCAGTTCCTGATCCTGAATCAGCTTATGAGTTGTTTTCTGTTTGACGATCTGCTCTCTTATGATCCGGTTGATCTGCAGGTTCTGATCACGCTGCATCGCAATCTCATTCACCACATACTGTTTGCACATCTCAATACTTTTCTGCTTAAATTTTCCAACATACTGTTTTCTTGTAATCTGGTTTCCATCCTTGTCAAGCAGTGGGACTTTATCATATCTTGTAACCGGCAGTCCATCCTCCATGCGCTGCTTAACAAAGCTTTTATTTGCATAAACAAATTCTCCATAATTATCCTTTACATATTTTCCTTTTGGATCTTCCCGGTACTCATACTGTGTATATTCTTTTACCATCCGCTGTGGCACAGGTTCGACAACCGCTACATGTACATGCAAATTATCTGTATTATAATGTATCGCCCCACTCCACACTGCATTTTCAAGTCCTTCGTTTGCAAGCATCTTTTTAATTGCATTCGAAGATATTTCTTTTAGTTTTCGCTCATCTACAATATCATTAGCTGCATCATACAATCCATATTTTTCCAGCCAGCGGTTATCAAAAGATATGACCGTCTGCCACATCAGACTCCCATTGTCCTGTGCTGACCGGAAAGTCTCTTTTAATATTTTCTTGTCCTTGTATGTCAACTCTGTTTTATCCTCGGTAAACAATCCTGTCGTTTTCTCCGGGTTATCCATATAGTCATTGTATAAATTATATTCACTGAGTTTCTCATTCCGTTTTGCTTCCGAACGGTCAATATACGATATGTATCCTGAAAATGCCTTCGAATCTGCCGGACAGAATTTGTTTATGACCACCACTCCTGCTTTAATACTGCTCATAAGTTTCCTCTTTCTTTTTTATTGAAAATTCTCCAATTTAAAACAAGGTACTATTAATAGTACCTTGCATATTTTTCTCGATTTTATTTGGTTTTCCATACTGAAATCATTCATGTGTTATGACCATATAATCACGTCCGCAGTCATTACATGTACAATCAACATCATTTATCCTTATAATATTTTTACTGCCACAATATGGACAATAACTGATATTTACGCTTAATTCTTCCATATCATTTTGTCTTTCCATTTTTTCTTCTCCTTTTCATAATCTGTATACCATATTCTTTTGGTGTCATACTGCCATGAAACTTCCGTTCCTCACGCACATAATTTTTATATGCATTAATGGATTGATTTAAATTTACCATATTTTACTCCCTTTAGGTGATGGTACTCTTAATAGTACCTTTATTTTTCAGCTTTTTATTCACTCTATTTTCTGTATCTTTTATGCCGGCAATCAACGTAGCCGTCTGGATAGATGCAAGCGTTTCTTCCCTCAATTTTCTTGGTAACTCATATTAATTGATCCCATCCATTATTCATAAATCAAAAATCCTTCCTATGAAATCTGTCTGCTTCTAAGCAGGTTGTAAATTATATTCATCATGATATCCGTGCTGGAGCAATATCTGTCGTACTGTTCAATTGGGATATCAATCTTTTGTCCGTTCATCTTATCAATCTGTTCCGACACATGTTTAAATTCAGGAGAAAATCTTCCATTTGGACTTGAACATGCCAGACCAAGATCACTCTGACATTGTACCGGCAGTTCCTGTTCCATTTCCATGTACTGATCAATCTCCCTGCTCAGTTTCATTACCTCTGTCATTTTTACACTTAATTCCGCAAATTTTTCCATTATTTCTTGTTTACTGTTAATTGCATTTTTGCTACTTTCAACTGCCATTTCTTTTCCCTCTTTCGTAAGGTACTATTAATAGTACCTAAATATTTTCTGTCATTTTTTCATAGGTTACTATTAATAGTACCTTTTACTTTTCACGTTAAAGAAGGCTTCTCTTCATTTTTTCAGCCAGACAATTCCATTGATTTTCGCCAATCGTAATACCAAGAAAATCATAAACTTCATAGACTGTTTTTCTTGACAATTCATTAATGACATCCTTCATAATCCGATCCATATCATCTTCCATATTACACGGCTTATGAACCTCATCTACATTTACAATATGATCAAGTCCAAGATATGCTCTATACTTCTGTATTGGTGACATATTATCTATTGTAATATCCGGGTTTACCCATAAACAGAACTCTTTACACAAATAACGCTGCTTTATATAATGAGGTATCTTTTTCCAATTTGCCTTATCATATTTTACTGCAGCAAGCATCGCTAAAAAATTTTCATTATTCAATAATTCCTCTTTGGAATAATAACCATTCTCTACTTCCTCCAAGAAGAAATCCAATGCTTTCCAGTCAATATCTTCCATATCAAATTTCAATGTCTTTTCTCCTTCACTTAAACGTGTAATCTTCATTATAAAAAAAACAGATAATTACTCCATATAATATGGCGCAAAATAATACTTTTTCATTTAGGTACTATTAATAGTACCTAAATATTTTCCTGCATCTTTTTTCTGAAATTCCTATCATCTTTAGCCTGTTTAAAATGTTCTACCTTACGTTTATGATTCGCCTTTGATGTTGCGATCACAGGATGCATATATACTTCAACAGGAACACCATCCTTAATATTGTCATTTACAAGAATGGTATTAACTGCGTCCAATAAGAAGATCGAGTTTTCTTCGGATGTCCTAGTCGCCCAACGGAGTCTTTCAAAAAATGCATAATAATTTTTAGAAAAAGCTTCCATGAACATGTCCACCAGCTTCTGGTTTCTGATGTCCTCATCCATATTTTCCATATACATATTTAAAAGATATTTAAGCACTGCAGCATCCGTTTTTAATTTCTGATCTGATTTGACTTTTTCAAAAACAACCATATCATCAGACGAGATATTAATATGTTTAAGACTGCCCATTATCATGTATCCTTTCCTGAATCATTTCAAGCACATATGTATTCCGATCAATAATGTCGGAAAGCATCTTCGCCTGATCCGTTAGTAGCTGAACGAGATTTGCATACTTAAAATCAAGTTCCTTTAATTCGCCGGAAACAGAGACTGAGTTAAAAAGATCCCTGATGTAAGCTTCCCTGCTCATTCCTTTTTTACTGGCAAGTTCATGCAGACGCAATGCCACCGTCTCATCAACATTCCGGATCAATATATTTGCCATCTGATTTTTCCCATACAACCTTTCTGTTCTATATTGCATTTATTATATTACTGCATTTATAACATGTCAATTTAAAATATATCAAAATCAAAAATTTTGATATATCTCAACGCTGACATGATATCAAGAACAGGAAGAGCAGAAGGGGCAGGACGTTTGGCTTTGCCAAACTAGCAAACGCAGTTTGCTATCAGTCCCCCCTTATGCTCATTTTTTGTTCGCTTACGAATAAAAAATCGAAAATACCGCGGGCTGCTCCGCAGCCAATACCACAATAAAAGAAAGAGGAAAAGATGCAATGCATCTTCTGATTCCAAAAATTTCACCAATACGTAAATCCATATATGCCAGGTCGAGGAGATCTTGAAGGATTTAGACCAACCGGAAGATGAAGCGACCGCCATGCGGTCGGTTTATCTGGAAGGCGGTAGCAGAGGGGTTTGGGGGATCTGCGCCCCCAACCAAAATTTGCCCGGTTTTTCCGGAAGCAAATTTTGCCCTTCCAGAATCCTGCGATCCGAAAAATGCAAATCCATGTGTGCCAGGCAAAGGAGATTTTGAAGGATTTAGACCAACTGGAAGATGAAGCGACCGCCATGCGGTCGGTTTATCTGGAAGGCGGTAGCAGAGGGGTTTGGGGGATCTGCGCCCCCAACCAAAATTTGCCCGGTTTTTCCGGAAGCAAATTTTGCCCTTCCAGAATCCTGCGATCCGAAAAATGCAAATCCATGTGTGCCAGGCAAAGAAGATCCTGAAGGATTTAGACCAACCGGAAGATGAAGCGACCACTTTGTGGGCGGTTTAGCTGGAGGGCGGTAGCAGAGGGGTTTGGGGGATCTGTGCTCCCAACCAAAATTTGCCCGGTTTTCCGGAAGCAAATTTTGCCTCTTAAGTAAAAAAAGGTTAGGTACTATTAATAGTACCTAACCTTTTTAAAGTGATTTAATACTCAAAATTCTCCTTTATAATCTGCCTTGTGCCAACCTCTCTCATCAGTGCAGGTGGGGCTGTTCCTGCAGACGGTGGGAGCTCCACCGTTTCGACTAACCTTCTGCTTTTTACAGATCGACTTCATCAACTGCCATACTGGAAATATTCCCATTTTTAATTTCCACCATAATAGCTGCAACTTCTTCCTCGATCTCTCCCTCTGCTGGCGTCAAGAAAAAATATTCTTCATTATATTTTTTTCCACTCACTACAATTTTGTATTTTTTCATATCAAAAACCTCTCTTTCTTGTTTCTCTGTCCTCATCAGCACCGTGGATCATTCCACAGTGGCAGCTCCGCGTTGGAGCGTTCCGGCTAATCAAGGAATTTTTCGATTTCTTCATCTGTCATATTTTCAACTTCTTTCTTGCTGGGATCGGGTTCATCTCCATTTCTCCAACCAAGTAAGTAAATACCATGCTCTCTAAAATTGTTCTTTCTTCTCTGTTCATTTTTCAAACCTCCTCATATATGTTCTTTTTTCTGTTCCTTTGTCAATATTATAATACACGATAATAGACGTTTTTTCAATTGACATAGTACATGAAAATAGATGTTTTGTATATCTGTTTTTTGTGCAATAAGTACACGAAAATAGACATTGACTTTTTATAAAAAATCTATTATCTTATAGATAGAAAGCGAGGTATTTCAATGGCTAATTATGGAGAAAATGGACGAATCGAATTTAATAAACTTTGGAATCTCATGAATAAAAAAGAACTAAATAAACAGTGGCTAAAAAATAATGGAATCCATTCAAATACAATTGCAAAGTTGACAAAAAATGAAAATGTGACTTGTGAAGTACTGTGTAATCTGTGCCGACTTTTAAACTGCCAGCCTGGCGATATAATGGAATATAAAAATTAATAAAATACACGATAATAGACTATTGACAAGTACACGATAATAGACTATAATAAAAGTATCCTAAAAAGTGATAAAAACATAAGGAAGGAGATTACATAATGCCAGAGATAAGTAGATTTTATGGAATTGTCATTAAAATGTTTTTTAAACCAAAAGAACATGAACCAAGTCATATCCATGCATTATATGGAGAGCACATCGGAATATTTGATTTGCGCACAATGAAAATGACAGAGGGCGATCTTCCCAGAAAAGCACAGGAGCTTGTAAAGGAATGGATGGCACAGAACCAGAACGCATTATTAGAGATGTGGGATAATCAGACATTAAAAAAACTACCGCCTTTATAGGCGGTGGTTCCGGTACATTGGAGGTGATGGCATGATACCGAGAATCAAAAGCGTAAAACCATTAGAAAATTATTTATTACATGTCATTTTTGATGATGGAAAAGACTGTATTTATAATGTCAAAGAAGATATTGACACAATTAAAAGTTATAAGGATTTAGAAACCATTACCGGATTATTTGAACAGGTGCAGCTTGACGAAAGCCGGACATGTGTATTCTGGAATGATTATATCGACCTGCCAAGTGATGTGATTTATGAGAACGCACAGACAAAAACGGATGAAGCGAAAATAAATTTCTAATTTTATAAAAGAAAAACCAATGGAGATTTTAACGATGGAAGAATTAAGAAAATGTTACAAAAAGTTGGATGAACTCATGAAGGAAATTGAAAACAGACACGACACAGACATCATGGATTTTATTAATCTTGATGAAGAAGTGAAAGCCGAGTACATGGGAGACTGGACAGAGAAAGACGTGCAAGGCTGGGAGTATCTTTTGAACAGAGCTAGCACAATCAGAGAAGCATATATTATTATGCGTGAAGAATTGCATTTAGGCGAATTTTTGCCGGAAATTGACCAGTAGGAGGAATAAGTATGTATAAAATGTTAGTTAATAAAAAACAAGTTGGAGAAACGGTTGTTACGAACCACAGCATGACGGAGGAGGAAATTGTGTGCTTTGCACTCGGATTGGATGACATTGAAGATCAGGAAGCTTTAGAAAAACTTTATCATGAAGGATGTCCAGCCGTTTGCTTTGAAGATAATTATTTTATTCCGTATTGGGATTTTGAAATAGTGGTGGAATAAATGACGAAAAATAGAACAAGAAAGCCTTGTCGAAAATGTGGAAAGGTTTTTTCTGGTGGAACGGATAAAATGTACTGTGACGAATGTTCGAAAGCAATAAAAAGCGATGTTTTGCGGATGCGTAAATGCAAGATGTGCGGAGTAGAATTCATAGGCGGTCCGCGTGCGTTCTATTGCGCGAATTGTCGCAGGATCAGACAGACGGAAGCGAACGAAAGAGCCAGAAAGAGGGGAGGAGCAGCTAGACCGATTGGAAGCGTTGATAAGTGCGAGTTGTGCGGAGCTGAATATATTGTCAATTCCGGAAGGCAAAAATACTGTTCTGAAAAATGCCAACATAAAGCAGTGCTAGAATGGCAGCGGGAACATAAAAAAGGATACAGCAAGACATCTGGACAAGATATAAAAAAAACAGAACGTCGAAAAGAAAAGCGGAAAATCTGCGTATATTGTGGATGCACGTTTTCCAGTTCTAAGCCAACTAACACATGTTCTGAATATTGCCGTAAGAAAAATAAACAGATTAAAGAATACCAGGCAGAGATAAAACGCGGTAGAAACGTTAACATTGATAAATTGTTAAACGAGCAGAAAGAATACAGAGATAAAAAACAGTGTTAATAATGGTAAACAATTAGAATATCCTAAGGCGGATTTTTAGCGTAAAATTGTACGTGGTTATTACACAATTCAGAAAGCTTATGATATTATGCGTGAAGAGCTTCATTTAGGCGAGTTCCTTCGAGAAATTGACCAGCAACCAAAAATCAAGTGGCTTGAAATACAGCCACTTTCTTTCTGTCCGCCAATAACTGAAATCCCTTCACATTTTATTTTTCTTTTTTATTGAATTTTTTTTGCGAAGCAAAATTTCCTTTCGCCCTTTGGGCGACAATCCGGAGTCTGGCTCCGGATTTTTAATGTGTCTGTGCATATGGATCAGAGCAGAAAATTGATCATCCTGCTGGTGCATCATTTTAAATGCATCAGGAAAGAAGCGGAACAAGCGGACATCCTGATATTCCTATTCCATTCTGTGCTGCGTAGCAGCATATGCAGATGGAAAAAGCTGCAAAAGCATCTTTCCCAAGGTGTATCAATTCTCGTGCTGCATAGCAGCACCCGCCGGAAAAATGATGCCAAACAAGCATCCATTCCCGCAAAAATCCATTGTTTTCCGCAAGGTACTATTAATAGTACCTTGCGCGCCCATGTGTTTTCAAAAGCTTCTTATCCCCTAAAATGATACGATATTTTTCATAAGGTACTATTAATAGTACCTTATGAAAAAGCCTTTAAAACCGGACATTTCAGCCTACAAATTCTGATTTTTTATATGTAATCTCATTGGTATCTGCATTGTAGAAATATGCATGGTCGGATAAAACTTCTTCCTCTGCAAGCTGTGAAGTATTGACTTCATTAATTATCTCGCTGAAATACTCCATATCACATGAATCCTGTTCACTTGGTACAATTATCAGTTCATGCACACTGGATGGAATAATAATAAAACTGCCGAATTTTTCTCCCAGTTTCTTTAACAAATCCTTTTCAAGCATGGCACATGCACCGTAAAGCATTAACTTATTTGTGATGACGTACATAGGTGCCACATCATTTTCATCACACATCAGCGGAATCTCTAATTCTGATTTGTCAATCCCGATAATGCCAGCCATGGTATCGAAAATATCCTTAATCGTATAAGGGATAATCTTCTGAGTGTTGACTTTGGCAATTTCAAACAAGTCCTCGGCTGTTTTATCCCATGCTTTCAAGTGTTCATTACGAAGCAGAACAGTAGCATTTCCCTCGTCGTCATGTTCCAAAATCATATAAAATACAACTGATAAATCAAGAAATCTGATGTGTGGCACATCTCTCAAAAGATTGCTGTTCCATTCCGTGTTCACGATTTTATATGCAATCTTATCTTTGACACTTTCCCATACCTTGAAAAAGGACATGTCATATTTAGAATCCGGTTTGTTTTCATTATAAATACGAAGCACTTCTTCCACTGCGCTGTCAATATCATCTCCGTATCTGTCATAAAAATTGTTGAGGTAGATAGTCGGAGCAAGATTAAAATTTGAATCCATAATGGTCAAACCATTGTAAACGACATCATTGTTTTTGATGAAATCCTGCAAATAAACACACCAGTCGCTGTCAGCTCTTTTCTGTACCTCTTTTCTGATAGTCTCCAAAAATTTTTCGTAAGTCATAGCTTACTCCTTTCTGGCTTTACGCCTATAAAATATGTAATCTTTACTACATTCATATTATACTATATATACAGTATATCTTCAATGTAAAATACGCTTACAAGCGTACTGATTTTTCTTTTTATTGAAGCCACCTATGATGAAACTCCTGCATCCATTTTCTCTTTGCCGATAAAGTAGAGCCAGCCACCGCAACCGAGGGGTACCTGATTTTCAATTCCTTTATCCCCAAATTTTTCTGAAAAAAAATTGGTTCACCGGAATGAGGTGAAACGATTTTTTGATTGAAAAATGGGGTAATAGGAAGCCGAAAATTGGGTCGAGGGAATATTGCCCGAAAAATAATTATAGAAAAAAACCAAAAACATCATCTAACAAAAACGGAATCCATTTTTCAATTTCTAGAAATACGATCCTGAAGCGAAACTTAAAAATTTTTTCTCTAAAAATCATTTCTCAAAAAAATAACACACAAAAAAATCAATCATAAAAAAATTTCTGATCTGCAAATCTTGCAAAAGGAAGATCTTCCTGAAAAAGCCTTACCAAAAATTTCTCTACCATAAATCGCCCAATTTAAAATGTTAAAAAAATCAATCCCACAAAAAAAAGCTCCATAGAAAATAAGCCAATCAGATAATCATCAAATAAGAAATCTTTCAAAAAAAAATTTCTAAAATAAACAACATCTCCAAATAATTCCGTAAAAAGGAAAACAGATCCTGGGCAATCAGATCCCCAAAATACAAATCTATAAAATAATTTAATTGCAATTTAAAATCAGAAAAAAAAATTCCGGAATACATTTATAAAATTGCAAACACGAAAGAAGAAAATCAAAGGATAGCATCTCCAAAAAAAAGATCATAAGTTAATAAAAAATTTAAATATCCAGTCAAAAAGCACAACATTTATATAGAAAATTTTTCTGAAAAAGAAACTTAATCTATATCTAAAACCTTAAAAAAAGTAAAAAATTTTTCAAAAAAAGTATTGCAAAACAAATTATATATGTTATAATCATAATATAGTTTTTACGCAAAATTATAATTTTTACTACGAGAAGAAATACCTGGATGCAACCGGGTATTTTTTCATTTTAAGAAAGCAAAAGAAGCAGAGCAACCGTGCTCTGCTTTTTGTTATGAAAAAAATAAAAGAATTGTAAAAAAAATAAACGGCAACATATTTAACTGGCAGCCATGCCAGTATGATAAAGGCGGGCAGGACATGCCCGGCTACCTTTTGAATGGATAGCAGCATACACGCGGCGACAGCGGTAACGTGCATCAATTATTCCTGGCAGTATGCCAGGTCAAATCACAGGTGCAGCGACTTCCGGAGCTGCGGCTTCCTTTTAATCGGATAGCAGCAAACATGCAGTGACAGCGGTAACGTGTATCAATTATTCCTGGCAGTATGCCAGGTCAAATCACAGGTGCAGCGACTTCCGGAGCTGCGGCTTCCTTTTAATCGGATAGCAGCAAACGTGCAGTGACAGCAGTAACGTGTATCAATTATTCCTGGCAGTATGCCAGGTCAAATTACAGGTGCAGCGACTTCCGGAGCTGCGGCTTCCTTCTGATCGAATAGCAGCATATGTGCAGTGACAGCGGTAAAGTGCATCAATTATTTCTGGCGCAAGCCAAGTCAAATTACCGGCACAGCGACATCCAGCGCCACATTTTTCTTTAACCAATAGTACCTTCAAAATTATATGCATATTCTAAATTTTTTCTATGTAATGAACTCACACATACTTATATATGACATAAAAAATCCCTGATCATAAAGGCGGGTATATACCATATTTAGTAAAAATACATCGAAGGAAAAAAACATGAGAAAAACATTTCTTACCTTTTTAGTTGACCTTTTTTTAACCAACATAATAGAATACATCATTGAATTAACATCTGAAATAATAAAACGGTTATTAAAAAAACTATTTACTATCCCTGACGAAACATCCAGAAAGATAAGTGATCGGATTGGACCGATTATTGCTATAATCATAATGATGTTAGTAATGTCATGCGCAGACAATATAAATTTAATGAAATAGGATAAAATATATGCTATAATAATTCCTGTAATCATAATTTGTCTGGTGTTTTTGAGTAAATGCCAGACAAAGAGATTTCAGAAAATTTGAACAAAATATGCATATACCGTTATTCCTTAATTTTCTCAAATATGCACTATCTAATAAAATTCCCTTAAATACACGCCTGATAAAGTTAACATTTCTTAAAAGCCGGGTTTTGCGAACTGTTTCCCAAAATGACAAAATTTGTGATCCTGTACCGAAAAGGACCTAACAGAAGCAGCGGATCACAATCATATAAACGTCCCTGAAATAAATTGTGTAAGATTTAGGTACAATTACAGTTTTCAAAAAAAATCTTTATAACTTTTCGATTAGAAAGTTATCAGACAATTTATTTCTATCCTCAAAATGATGCGTTTACAAGCGTACATAACATACGATTATAAGCGTATATTTTTGTACAATATGTCAATTGAATTATACGCTTGTAAGCGTATAATATAAGTATAACAAGTTCTAGAAGATGCAAAAAAATATAATGGAATATCAGGAAAAATATTAGTACCTGCTTGGTTAATACGTTCCAGATATGCCATAAAAGAAAAAGGAGATATTAAATGATAAAACAACCACCTATTGAAAAAAATCAAAGTAATTTATCTTTTCAAGATCAGGGCATAAACATAGATAAATTAAACCGTATTCTAGGAGAAACCGCACTGACTCCAGAAGAAGAACGTATTTTCATATGGCTTTCCGAACTTGAAACAAGCACCATAGACACAATCATTTCTGTCATGAAAAAGGTTTCCTGGCCAAACTCCCATACAGATCATCTGACATATAGTGATCTCTCTATCTTATGCAAAAACAAAGCAACCCTGAAGCAAGCCCGGCTTGCATCAGGGCTTACGCAAGCAGAGTTAGCCGAAAAATCCGGAATCAAAAAAAGCTCTATAAGTAATTATGAACAGGAGCGCATAACGCTGGATAACATTGCATTCGGCACCGTAAAAAAATTGGCTGAGGCATTGGACGTTCCTCTGGAAAGTCTCGGAGAATGAGACGCATGACAGACGCATTCACTCCATTAGAAAGCCTTAATCTTACCGGACGATATTACCGATGCCTGATCCAAAACGGATACAAAAGCATAGAGCAGATTGAAAAGTACCTGGCAGAGCATGATGAGCTATTATCAAAAAATATCGCCAACATGTCGCCCCGCGGAGATTTTGAAATAGCTGACGCTATCCATTATTACCGAACCGGCACGCACCTGCCACGCCCATCCGGGATCGATGCCATGACCATAAAAAAAGATGATGAAATCCAGCTTGTCCGGACGTATAGAAAATTATCCGATCAAGACAAAACGGCATTTCTGAATCACATAAAGAAATTTGTATAGTTTTTAATTTTACAAATACAATCTGAACTCCATTCGTTCATGAAAAAATATATTAGTGTGCAAACTTTTTATCCATATTAATTACTGAACAAATAAAAAAGGAGAAAACACTATGCAAAAAAGCAATACAGATGATTACTACCGAGACATTTGTAAAAATTTTATGAATGTAGACATTAGCGAAAATGACAAGGATTTTATATCAACGATTATGACTCATGGATTGGTAAGCGGAACTCAAGATGATCGCAGTATCTTAGCTATTCAGGAACTGATGCAACGTATTTCAGGATTGCCATATGACATTAATTTATATCGTAGCGGAAAAATGCATCCAGAACGCAGACCATACATATCTGCATCCCTGAGCCCTGAAATTTGTAGTCGTTATCAAAAAAGAGGAAAACACTCTCATATTCACAAAATTACAATCAAGTCTGGTACTCCAATAATTCCACTTGGCATTATAAATCCTTACAACATGGAATATGAATTTATACTCGACGCATCGCGTATACACAGAACTTTGCTTGGAAAATTCATTTATTATTAATGTTACCTTGTTTCTAATCGTACAGAGCTTACTAACATGTGAAAATGAAAAGCTGCAGATTAAACCTGCAGCTTTTATCATACTTCCAGTTCCAGTTCAACATCCTTAACTTTGTTTATTTCCGGCGTTCTTTCAATATCTTTATTTTTTAATTTATTAAAATCCTCTCTATGCTGTTTATCCTGCTCATATTCCTTTAATCGTTCCTGCGGTACATAAAGCTCTACGCACTTATCAATATCCTCTATATGCTCCTTGTATACACCAAATGTGTCTGATAAGATTTCATTCAATTGATCACCCATTTCTTCTGGAGACATTTCACGGCCAAGTTGACTTTCCATCTCTTTTTTCAACGTGTCATAATGAGATTTTAAATGTCTTTTCCGGCTGTCCGTTATTTCAACTCCAAAATTTGACTGAATCATAATAGATACTGCATCTGCAATCAATTCCTTTTTTGCAATACTCTCCTCACTCAATCCATCTGTACATAAGGCATGCCCTAATTCATGGGACAGTGTAGATAACTTTTGTGTATCTTCGAGAATATTATTTACACGAATCTCCCGCCTCATATAATTGCAGTCACCACGCAAAGCAATAGACTGCAGATTGGTTTCTGTGACATTATATCCTATCGATCTACAGTAATCTTTTAAACCCTGATAAATGCCAAAGTGCATTTCAGATGGATAACCTACCGCATATAATTCCGGATACTTATCTTTTGGATAATTTGTCTGACTTATATCAAACACCGTACCTATTTTAAAATGGATTCTTGATGTTCCCTGCAGCTCCCCTTTATCAAATGCCTGTTTCTGTTTTTTCGTTGCATCCTGCAGCATAACATAGCTTCCATCTTCCAGCTTCAACGTTGTTGCTTTTACCGGGACAAGTATTTTTAATCCATGTTCTCCAGATAAGACACTATATCCCATTTCCTTCCATGCCTGATATGATTGTACATATGATGCATATGGATTCTGTTTAAAAATAAGCATATTATTTCTTAAGCTGTAGGTATAAAATTTACTACCAAATTCAAGCAGCTCTGTGATGTTTTCCGGATTTTCAATGTATTGCTGCGTAATCTGATTTATCCGGTCAAATGCTTCCTGCATCTGCTCTTTTGATTTTGTTTTCCATTCTTCCCTATCTTCTCTTGACGGTCTTTTTTTCCATGTCAATTTAATACTCACCGCCCTTACCGAAAGTCTCTGTGATTGCGCGCTGAATACTCTTATCCAGCTCCGTTACCGGAGATACCGCATTATTATCTACATATGTTCCAATCGGCATCTGTTCCGGCTCACATTCCACAAAAAATCGCTTTCCATATTCGTTTTCGATAATAGCCATCCCACCTAAATATCCAATTATCACATTTGGATTTCTCAATTCTTCCCCATTCTTTGGTTTCTTAAATAATGTCATTTGCTTATTCTCCTATATAAACATACGATCGTGTCTGCAGATACCAAATCCAATCTCACTAAAATAATCTGACTTCATTTTCTCAGTTACATCAGGATGATCTACAGATCGCAATGTATACACAATCTCGCCCAACTGTTCCTGGGAATTTTCCTCTTTTACAACACATATTTCATCTTTTGTAAAGTATACCGTATCCTGATTTAACTTAACCTTTGTTCCAGGTTTGAAAACTTCTTCCATCTCAACTATATCACGGCTGGAAATCATTTTTCTGGTACAGTTAACCTGTGACGATGCTGCATAATCGATGTTCAGGATCAAATATGTCACAATATTATTCATTGATCCGGACATGATCATTTCCTCAATCTGACCTGTGATGATCAGTTTATCCTTTGTTTTAATTCTTACTGTTGACCACTTAACAATCGACATACCCACTACCTCAAACTCGATAAAAAAGGAAGATAAACGCACATCTGCGAATAAATATCTTCCAAGACAAATAGCAGCTCATGGCGCGAATTAGGATACACAATTGTCAATACCCCAAGTGTTGCCAGCACCAATATTGCAATTGTTACAACCAATCTTATCAATGCCACCCCATATTTGATTAAATACTTCAGGAGATTGTTTTTCTCGACAATTACAACCGCCTCTCCTGTCATATTGTATTTATCTTTTAAATGCTGCTGATTTTCCTCAAATACTTTCTCTTTTTTTATATCTTCTACAATACCCTTTTTGTATTTGCTCATTTTCTTTTTTTACCGAAGAATCCTTTCCTCTTTCTCGTTTTATTCTGTTCTACTGACAGATCTGTCACCGGTATAATTTTTTCGTAAATTTCTGTCGGCACATACACATATTTGTCCGGGATAAATTCTGCAATAAAAGAGCTGCCATACTTATCTCCCATAAGTTCCTTGAGATCGTCCGCATCTGTTTTGGCTGCAAAATTAAATATATATTTTACATCATCATAAAATGCACTTTTTACGATCTCATATGTGTAAGGTATCTCGGTCGGATCAGCCCCTACTACAAAAATCTTAATATCCTTTTCCATGAAGGATACCCTGTTAAAATTAACGTCACAATTAACCCCATAATCGTAAACATAATAGTCATATCCCAAACGTAATACATCCTGTATTTTGTTTACATTGTAAAAATGATCAATTCCTGAATAGGTGATACGTCCGATCTCTTCATCCTGGCTCTCAACATTAAACCATTCCAACATGTTACTGACATATTTTGTGCTGTTCATCTGTATATAACATGCTTTATATCCTTTAAGCTGCAGATATCTGATAATCTGCATGGCATGTGTAGTTGTTCCAATCCTGTTACATGCCCCTGCCACTCCGATCAGCTTAATGTTGAGATTCTTTTTCTCTTCTTCGAGATTTTCCTCTCTTTGGATCACCTTAAATTCTTCAATTCCATTTGCATCATAATAACCATTAATGCATTTCTCCAACTGATCTTTCATCGAGGATAATGTCTGTGCAGTAATAAAATATGTAATCCCCTTATCATACAGTGCCATGATCATAGCTGATTCCAGCATATATCCCGGTGCGTAAACAATCGCTTTTGAATTATTAGCCCTACATATCCTGATGATCTGATCTGCGATCTCATCAGCATCATCAATATATGTATCAACATCAAAAATTGTATAATCCTGTTTCCCATGCCGGAGGATATCATTAGTCTGGTCTGCGATATGTGGGTAAGTTCCCACATATGCAAAATCCAGACCATTTTTCCCTGCAAATTCTTCTGAAAAATATCCTCTTTCCTGATTTCCTGCAAATATCATTTAGCTTCACGCCTTTCACTTCTTTTTTTCTGCGGTTCATCCTGATTTTCCCTGAGTAAAGCTTCTTTCAGCTTCTCCATTGTCTCTTCATCAAACACTGTTTTTCTATCATTCATCATATTCCAATTCCATTTCCATCTGCTTATTTCTGCTTGTCGTTGACGCATCCAGCTTTGCTTTTGCTTCTTCCTTTGCCAGCTCCATAAAGGACTTCTCTTTTTTTTGCTCTATCGGAGTATTCAGTTCTTTTTCCAGCTTAATATCTGCAAAACTTTTTCCGTGCTTAAATGCTTCTTTGATTTCTTCGTTCCAGTCTTTATAATCCGGTATCCAGTCATGTTCATCTAAGTCAATTCCTTCCTTTTCAATGAGTTCTTTTATCTTTTCAGCGTTCTGGATACCACCTTCGTCATTATCTAAAGCAAGGTTGACTTCCCTGGTTACATCGTCATGTAAATGATTCATTAAGGACTCAAATTTTGCAGCTCCGGCAAGCGGCAGATAATCATAAGATTTATAATCAATCCCCTTTGCCTTTAAAATGCTCATGATAGACATTGCATCAATAACACTCTCTGTTACAATCAGCTTTTCAGATCCATTATTAATATAAAATCCATGCTCATAATCGCTGTTTTCAACGTCTGCAACAAATCTTTTTTCCGTGTTCGTGCCTCGTTTGCAAGCAAAAACAGGCTGTTTATCTTTATCGTAGGATACAAATACACAATTGCCTCTCTGATCCTGATAGAGCATCTTCTGATTCACAAAGTCCTGTACCACATCCTGATCTATGTATCTTGTCTTTATCAGATATGCATATGCACGCCTCATATCGGCACCTCTTGGCGGTAACTCAAATTCTCCTTTTTCTTTTACTGAAGCTATGGATGGAGCTGCCTCATGCTCCATCCCTTTCACTCTGGCAGAAAAATCAACCATAATCTCCCGCATGGAAAGCCCACTGAAATGCTTTGCAAAATCAATTACAGAACCACCATAAGCAGAATTTCCGTAGCCACCGCCAATGGAATTTCTCCAGAAACAATTTCTGTCCGGATCAATTCGGACAGAATCATGCTCTTTTAACGTAAAATACTTTCCACGTCTCACGAGGGTGAATCCAAGTTCTGAGGCATAATCCACAATCCGTACATTATCTACGATCTGCTGATGTACGACCTCGTCATTGTGTCTATAAAAATCTCTCTGATTATCTGATATAAATTTACTGATTGCTTCAAAAGATGCAGCATTTGGCATTGATATATTTAATGCCTGTGAAATCTGTTGTGCATATTCAATCTGTTTTTTCGTTGCATTTCCCATAGCGTTCTCCTTTATTCGTACTGCTCAATCTGCAGTCTGGCATTTTTAATACGTTCCTTATATTCTTCTATCTGATCCTTATAATTATCAATATTGGAATTGGATGTACCAATCTGTGAATTTGCCTTTGCAATCAATTGTTCTGTATTTTTCTGCTCCTGCGCAGTCTGATATTTTTCTGATTCCTTTAATTCCTCGATCTCTGACTTACAGTTTTCTATTGTCTGCTGTTCCTCTTCAATCTGCTTATTTAAGGCTTCTATCATCTGCTCATAACCCTCGATGATTCCATTCTGCTGTTCGATCATATATTGAGCATAAGTAAGATTTTCAATTTTATCTGTTGTATCCACAGCTCTTTTATTCGTGTACAACTTCAATGCATTAGCATCTTCTTTCCTTATTTGTAAGGATATCTCACTCCAGTCATCCGGTATATCCTGTATCCTGATCACATATAAATCTTTTTCCTGCAAATAAAGTGATGTGGTGAGATATCCTTTTTTCCTATCCAAAGCAGTTAGATCATAAGTGTTTATACCATCAAATGACATATTTTTAATGGTTAGCACTATCTCCATCTCGCTCTGTGGCTTACAATATTCCCAGCTTATAAGTGTGACCTGTCTGGAATCCCATTGTCTGGCCACATTCATTTTGGATGGCTTTATCAGATCATTATTATCTGGATACCATACTTTTGATGTAAAAAACAGAGCATATCCACATACGATAAAAATTATAAATCCTGTAAGAATCATACTTGTTCTGTGTTTTGCTTTTTTATATTTATTAAATATAATAGCCGCAGTTTTTTCTTTTTTCATCGCAATCCTTCTTTTTTTTATTGAATTATTTGTAGTAAACGTAATAATAACTTGTCTGCACATCCGGGATACTATCCCATCTTACATTTGCGTTGCCACCATTAACCACCAGATCACACACACCGGCATTTGGAGCTGATAATGTAGTACTGCCATAATTTGCATACATACAATTGCTTGTATGGTTATAACTGATTGCAAAATAGGTATAACCATTTGTATTAGGAATTGATTTCCAGCCTGTGCTATAATTTGCTGCCCCACGTACCCACGTAAACTGTGCTTCCACTGTTGATACTCCAATGTTTCCGGCCGCATCACGTACTGCAAAATAATATGTTCCGGAAGGATCTGCAGAATATAACGGATTTTCTCCATTTAACCCAATGCGTTTTTGTGTTGTCATCGTTTTTGATGGAGCAACATTACTCCATGTCACCTGCGATACAAGCGGATTTGTTTTGCCGAGATAATATCCGGTAATTCCAACATTATCCTCTGCTGTAAAATTAACTACGACATCACACGTCTGCCAGTATTCATCAAATCTTCCTGTAGCCGGATTAAAATTACCGATCACACCCATGTTAGTGCCGGCAGTGGTAAACGATTTACTTACGGTAGGTGCTACATTATCGCGCCATACTGCATACAATGTAATTGTCTTATTATCTTCTGCGGTAATATTTCTCACATTCTGACCGTTTCCATATTCTGGGACTGTTGCGCCTGGATCTGTAGACCATCCAAGAAATTCATATCCATTTCTGCTATATGTATTTTGCGCCAAAACTGCATCGTTATCATATTTAAACTGTTGGCTGCTCATGCTTCCAGAACCGCCATTTGGATCATAAGTAATCATATATACGTTATTTCTCCATACAGCGGAAAATTTCTTGTTTTCGTCAAATTTTACCTGTGCAGCCTGTACTGATAACACTTGGCTTTGCAAAATTAGTGTTATCAGTACACAATGAATAATTTTTTTTAACTGATTTTTCATAGCTGATTCCTTTTTAATTAAATACAATTTTACGGAAATCCAGATCATTTACTGTATTTCCGACACCAACACAAACACTAAATTTAATATATTTTCCTGCCGGAATATACATGGCATATCCATCTTTAGTATCAAATGCTCTATACAAACCAGATGCATTCGGACTATTGAACAAACACATCTTTGGATGTACGCCTGAATATCCTAAAATATAATAAAATCCATTTTCTCCCACCGGAACATCCGTTGTTACTCTCCACATCGAATCACCATCCATGTGATACTGACCAGACGAATTTAAGTATCCATAACTGTATTCTCCATCAGGATTCCACCAAGTAGTATTTCCCGGTATCAATCTACTACTCACCGTCACCGATTGCACAGCACTTATTGATTTATAATTTTTTGTTTCCCCAACATTTACAGTAATATCAACTGTTCCAGCACTTCCATATTTTGTAGGTAATACCTTTACGCTTCTGCCCTCAATTGCTACATTGTTAACTATGGATGTATTAGATGATGTGGCAGATATTGTTCCTTCACTGTTGGACGATACAGCAATATATCCATTTGATGTATCTATGCTCATCCATGCCTCTGCTTTTTCAATTGTCACATTTACGGAGCCTGTAGTGGTCAAACAGTCTGAATGCGTTGCTTGCCAATATACTGTATAATTTCCAGCATCCGTAAATGTAGGCATCGATGACATATTATAATTTCCATCCGATGTACCATATGTAAAAGTGACTCCCGGAATATTGGTTGTGACAGATGGCTGATGAGGCTGTCCATCATAAACACCCACATAGTTCGTACAATCTACATCTACATATCTTGCTTGCCAATGTGCATAAATTGTAGTATCAGATGCAGCCATTTTCGTATCTTTGCTTACCTGCTGTCCTCCATCCGGAGAATCAAACCATCCTATGAGGTCATAATAATCTCTATTGATGTCCGGCAATTTTCCATAGGAATCTTTATATTTGACTTTTCTGTTTTCAATGATCCCGCGTCCATCGTTTGCATCTAATTTTAATTCATATGTATTAATCTTCCATGCTGCCTTGTAGCTTTTGTTTTTATCAATTCTTACCTGTGCAAATGATGTTGTGGTTAACCCAAACGTCAAGCACACCATAAGTGCCATACAAATAATGCTTTTTATTTTATTTTTCAATTTCCGTACCTTCTTCCACCGTTTCGGTATTTTCCGCGACTTCTGTTTCTTCGATTGTCTCTGTTTCTTCTGTATCCTCGCCCATATTATCAATAACATTGATCTGGTTATAAGTATTTACACTGTCGTACTGTAAATCGCTTATTTTTAGCTGATATGGTTTCTTTTTAAAATTTGCTTTGTAAGTGTGATTTCCATCAAATGTGACCTGTGCGGCCAGAACAGAGGTTGAAGAAAACAGCAAAAATAAAACACATAAACCACATATCCATTTTCTATTTTTCATATAATTCACGCTTTCTTACTATGTAAATTACACTTGCCATACATCCTACAATAACCATTGCTGCCATTGTTTTTCCCAGTTGACTTTCTCCGGTCTTTGGTGATAATGTATCTTCTGCCTGTATTTCTTCATTTACACTCTGATCTTCAATTGTGTTATTTGTCTCTTCTTTTACTGCATTTTCATTCTGTCCACCCGATATATTTTGTGGTGTTTCCGGATTTTGTGGTGTTTCCGGATTTTGTGGTGTTTCCGGAGTCTGTGGTGTTTCCGGAGTCTGTGGTTTTTCTGGTGTATTTGGCTGCCCTGGTTCCTCGTTTTTTTGTGTTAAAGCAGCCACTAATATCTGACTTGCATCTTCGTTTACTGTATACATATCATTAATTTCAACCGGGTTTCTTAATACATTAAATTCACTTCCAAAGTAATACCATTTCAGATCATAATTTTTTAAATTATTGTTATATTCAGATAAATCAATCTCATCATTCTGCATAGAATATTTTACGTCCAATAATTTTTCTGTTCCATTTTCATCAGATGTATATAATCTGACGATCTTTTTATCGTATTCAGGATATGCATAATTGAACTGATCATCATTCATCTGTTGCCCATCTTCACCATGCCATTTTATAAAATTTAACCCGTCTATATCGGCTGGCTGATATAATGTCCCAAGATCTTCGGCTGCTGTACCTCTCTGTACAGATTTTGTAGTTTTGTTCTCATATTCTCCCGAAATCGGATTCCATTCTTGAAAATGAACAAATACAAGATCTTCGAATACGTCACCTTTATAAGCATTTACATAAAAATCTCTAAATGCTTTTAAAGTTCCATTGTCTTGCATTTCAAAACAATCATATGCCCTTCCTGCATTATCGCTTAATCTAAAGTGGTCTATCATCCATTTTCCTGATGCAGAATCTGCATCATTGATAAATGTATATTCATACTCTCCTGTCGCATTATTGTATACAAACTCAACATAATGAAAATATTTATGTACAATTTCTGTTGTATAATGAGATTGATTTCTGTTCACAAGCCATGCATGCACTGCCGTTGCCCCTTCTGCTTTGACGCTGATTTTTACAGAATCCCCTTCATCAAGCCGTGCGCCTACATCCTTATCCATGACAACCTGTGTAATCTTAGCTTTTTCATCTGCAAATACATGTGTAATTCCGATTATGATAAAAATAAAACAAATCATAAATGATATAAAAAACTTTCTTAAATTCAAATTTTTTAAAATATAAACCATTTTCAATTCTCCTGTCATCTTCCATAAAAAGGAAATATTATTTCTTTGTGCATAAACTCCAAACGATCTTTCTTAATTTCTGCAATACATAGATACCTAAAATCAGTAACAATACGTCTACCGGGATCATCAGGTATGCCATGATATCTGAACTTAATAATTCACAAAAGACCGTTCCTAAACAATAAATACCTGCCATTGCCAAGATATCTGCGATCAATTCCCCTATAGTTAATAAAAACATGATCATTGTGATCCAGATATTCTGCTTTTTTTCTTTTACTGACATTATTCTGTCTGCTCCCATCCCTCAAACGTATATCCGAGTTTTTCCGGATTTGGAAGTGTCACGGTGTTTCCTTCCAGTCCTACGATGTAACGTACCGGACAGGTTGCATCTCCATAATCTAATGTGATCTTAAAGAACTCTGCAGATATACATGTCATGTTTCCAGATGCATCTTTGCATGCCATGTAATACGTTCCGGGCTCTGCAACCGTCTGATCACTCTGAGCTGATGTACACGGTGTGAAAACCACCTCTGTTTCTTCCGGATTTTGCAATCCAAAATAAACCTCTGCTATTCCGGAGCCTTTATCACTCATGTTCATTGTTACTGTTTGTGTCTCGGCAACATTATTTGTAGACGTAAAATCTAATTCCGGTGCAATATCATCTACCCAATCTGCATAAAAAACCTTGTCATGTGCAACACTGTCTTTATCCATTGGATTACCCTTATCATCTTTCCATCCTGCAAGCGTCCATCCTTCCCATGTCGGGGTTAAGAGCGCCGGATTATACTCATCATCTAATTCTACGATAAAGTCCTGATTGCCATACGATGTTACAGATACCTTTACATCCGTTTCCTGCGAAGTACTTCCTGTATTGGTATTAAGTTTTACTCCGCAAAGTCCAATTTTTTTGTTACTGGATCGGCACCCCCTTCATCAAATGTTGCGTAGAAATGGTTATTTTCGTATTTGACCGAGCAATTATTTAATCTGTCATAAAGTATCGATACCTGATTATTGATATTAGATACATCCGTCTGCATACCATTAAATGATGCAATCAGATTTGAAATAGATGTCACATTGTTTTGGATACTCTGACTGTTTTGATCAATCAATGTAGTATTATTCTGGATGTCCTGTGTATGCTGTGTGATAGCATTTGTGTTGTTTTCGATATTCTGTGTATTTTCATTGATTGTCTGCTGAATGCCAGGAACAACTTCATCTTCTAAATATTTTTTAAAATTCGAAAGATCTTTTTTGTTCTGTTCTGCCATTTCTTCCAATGCTTTTTTAACTGCCACAATCTCCTCATTCGACAGCTCTTTATTGTTTGTAAGCTGTTTTATGATTTCTGTCTTTAATGATTCAAAATCTGTGGCTGTGCTGTCTTTCAGTGAATTTATAATAGATATGACACTCTGGAACTCTTTTTCTGTGAGAGTATCTTTCTCCTGCAGCTCCTTTAATTCTTTTTCAAAGCGTTCTTTCAGCAGTTCGTATTTTTCCTCATTTGTAAGATTATTCTGTTCCAGCAGTTCTTTCAGTTGATCCATGATCGACTGTCTGATTTCATCAGAATTGTCCTTCTGCTCCAGCAGTCCTGCATCTTTTAAGCTTTTGATGATTAGATCTGCAAGTTGCTCTACATTTTCGTCACTTAAATATTCTTCAACATTTGTGGTTGTAAAATAATTTGCCACATATTTTGATATTTCATCTTTCAGCTCTGCGGCTGCATACGCATTATCCACTTCTGTGGTAGTTTCCGTGACCACGTCATCTGATATGTCACCGTAAAGCACATCAGCCACTATTTTTTTCTTATATCCCGGAAGGATCAAAAAATAAATGATGATAATGGTTATGATCATTGCTGCTATGATTGCAGCTCCTGTTATCAACATCTGTTTTGATGGTTTTGCTTTTTCATCATCTTTCTTTTTTAAATCTAAAATCTTCATATCTGGACTCCTTACCAAATTTTTATCTGCCACTGTGCTACACTCTCGTAAAGCACCGCATCAATATTTACTTTTTTGTTTGCCATGACCTCCATGCTCAACGTGACCGTTCCTGCCTCATCATTGATTTCAAGATCATGAAGTGACACTGCATATGTATAGTCATAAAATCCACATGCGTACATCGTTTCCTGAATTGCTGCAACCAAAGTATCATAATTTTCTCCGATAGCTGCTTTTTCTTCCTCTGTAAGATCCTGTATCTCAAAATCTTCATAGACCAAAGGTTCTACGTTATCGTCCAATTCTTCTTCGGTTGTCTCTGTAATTGTCGTTGTTTCCAGCTCACCGGTGCTGTTATCCGTATCATCAAAATCATAGTCTGCAGTCTGTTCATAAAACTCGCTGTCATTCCGTTTTTCCTCTGATTTTTTTTCTTTATTGAGGTACTGAATACCTGATATGACTATTATGAACACGGCAAATATAATGCACCCTATTCCTAATATCTTTGATTTATCTTTCTTCATTGTTCATTCCTTACTTTTGTATTGTATTTGACAACCTGCCAAAACTGACTGTCTCATTACTTCTTTCTATAGTTCCGTATTTTACGCAATCGCCCGGTTTTGGCGCATGGATCATAAGCCCATTTCCTACATAAATTCCTACGTGATGAGTGACACCATTTTTGCGGGTAAAAAAGACCAAGTCTCCGGGTACTGCATCTTCCTGTGTTATTGGTGCTGCTACATTTTTATATCCGGCTGCAGTCAATCTTGCTCCTGTATATTTTCCGGATAATTTGTAGCAGTAATATACAAGTCCTGAACAGTCAAATTTATCCGGACCGGTTGCTCCATACACATAAGGATAATTAAGGCACCTTTCTGCCACATCGACCACTCCACTGTTTCCTTCCGCAGAATAAGAGGCTGAATAATATCTTAAAACATGGAATGTATAATACTGATCCCCATACGCCCATACGCCAAGTGTCTGTGCCTTGTTCCCGCTTCTCTTTTTTCCTTTGCTCTGTTCTTTTGCAAAATCATTTGTGTTATCCTGCGTCCACTGACCATCCCTATTAATGGCATATCTTATATAACCACCACCAAAGTTATAGCCTTGCAGTGCCAGTCGTATTTTATTCATATCTGTAATGGATTCGACTTTTGCTGCATCCAACCGTGCTGCCATTACTTTAACGCCCTGATCTATGGATTCCTCAACTGACAGAGTATTGGGACTTAGTCCCAGAGATTCAGATGCCTGAAATATATCGTTACCAATTCCACCGGATTCCTGCATTATGACTGCAAGCAGTAAATCTACATAATCCTCAATCTCATATTTAATTGCATATTCTGTTACCAAGTCTCTGTAAGCTTCTACTTCTGCAGTAATGCCAAGCGTCCCCATCGATGTTTCGATTTGTTCTGAATTGTAACCATTAAATAAAATAAACTGCAAATTGCGAAACTGGACTGTAGCTACTATCACAGGAAGGAAAAAAAGTGTTAATGAGCAAACTATTATCAAACAGGCAATCATATTTTTTGCCTTTGATTTTTTCATTAAACGCCTCCCTTGAAAATTTCCTTTTCATCTTCTGTAATCTGTATATGTACCTCCATTGTCTGCGCGGATGACAGATTCACAATTGCGTCTCCCATCTCCAGTTTTGGTATCTTCCTGATCTGTGATTCTGTTAAAATACCGTTAAATACATTTCGCAACAAATCTGTAGCATTACTATCCTGATGCATAATGAATTTGTACTGTGTCAACTCAAATAGCGTTTTTAATTTGTTTAAGGCTACATCCGATGTACCCTCCGGTACATAATCTCGTATACTCTGACTTGCAAGACATATTCCTCCAAAATATTTTCTGGCTTCCCGCATATATGTGATGATCATATCAAGGATCACTTCAAATTTTGTATTTACCCATCGATGGCTTTCATCAACTAGGATCAGGAAATCAACGACATCTTCAATTCTAATTTTTCCGCTCTCATATTTTTCTTTCATTACCTTACCGTTTGTGACCATATTATCCCAACAGAGAGCCATTAATGATGTCATCTGTGCCGCAAATACGTTTGTAGCCATATCTTTTAATCCGGATATATTAAATACAACAATCTGTTCATCCATGATGTTATTGATAGAACTGTGACCGTTAAACATGTTTCCGTAAGTTTTAACGATATATGATATCTGCCCTGTAATATTGTAAAGCGTCTCCAGTCGCGTCTTGGCAAGCACCATTTCTGCTTCGTTATATTCTTTTTGCAGCATTTCCGCGATGCATTTATTCAAATAATCCAGAAATTCGCTGAATATTGGATATGCTGTTGGGGGAAGTCCTGATATCTGTCTTTCCACGCCGTCTACTATAGGTGTCAAACCAATACTTTCGTAAAATTCTGTTAGTAAATTAGTAAAATCCGTAACTTCCGTGCTTTCTGCCTCCGGATTCAAAGCTTTGTAAAAAGTTGTCAAGCGCGATATATGGCGCGAAAAGTTCAACTGTTCGCTTTCTGTAGCATGCAATATTTCCAAAGGATTTTGAATATCCTTACCTGATCCATCCGGTTTTAATATCTTTCCTCCCAGTTCTTCCGTAAGAGCAACAAATTCATCCGCCACATCAAAAATCCTTAGAAAATGTCCTTTTACTCCTTCATCCTCTTCCATTATTTTTAATAATGTAGATTTTCCAGATCCCATTGTACCGACAACCAGTGAATTGTAATAAGACCGGATTTTTGTTTTATAGAACATGTCCCATACAAAATTGCCGCCTGTCGGCGTATATCCATAATAGCCGCCTCTTGGATCTTCCAACTGACTAAAATGAAATGGATAACCGCCCGCCAGAGAATTTGAAGTATAACTTTGTCCTTCCACTGCTTCCCTGCTTTTCTGCTGTTCCCTGTATGTGTTATTCATGGACATCCAGTCATCTTTTGTTTCATTCAGATTGATATACGCTTTATATCCCTGATTATCAAGTTTTGTCTTTATCTCCTTAATCTTTTCTTCCAATCCGATCCACGTCCGATCTGCAACAAAGATTCTGGTATCAACAATCTTAACAACTTCATTCATCCTTGATATTTCTTTCATGAGCATATCCATCAGCTGGAATTTTGTTTCTGCATCCTCTTCATCCACGTAACTAGATGCACTTCTGTATCTCTGATTCTGTTCAGTCATGGATCGGTTTAAATTTTTCTTGACCTCTTCTGCGTCATCGGTAGATATATCAACTGTTACAACAGTACCTTTGATATTGGTTAATGGAGCTAACCAGTGATCATCCATTTCCTGTGGATATTCCATGATATGCAGACATGCTTCATATCCGTCTCCGGTTTTCACATACAGATCATCCTTAAAACTAATGCCTCCATGTGGCTGTATTCTTTTTATCAGCTCGACATTATATTCCGGTTCTTTCTGCTTTTTTTTATCCTTACTCATTGCTTTCCCTTTTCCTGATCATAGAGTTTTTATTATTGCATTTATTAAGAATCTCATTCTTTTTTTCTTTATCGATTTCTAACAAGAGTCCGTCCCGACCAAGTCCAAGATCATCCATCAGACGACTCCGCAGCAACACAAGTTTTTCTTCATTATCAGCAAAAATTTTAAAATAATACTGCCGCGTAGTCTGGTTCAATTCCAGCCACTCAAACTGTTCCAGTTTTCTGTCTATCCACCTCTGGTATCTGGCATTTTTTGTATTTTCCCTTTTCTTACTGTAAAAAGCTTTCTGCTTGCTCATATCACTCGGAAAATTCAATGCAATGATCTTTATATCCGCATCATAACGTTTAAAACATCTGGAAAACTTAGCCATATTAAAATAAACCTCGTCATCGGAAAGATTTTGTAAATCCTGAGATTTTATTTCAATCAGATCCATGTACTGATATCCGGTCATGTCTTTATCAACAATAAAAGCCTCCAACTCATCATCGTAATCTCTTTCCGGAATCAGTTGTAATGTGTTTTTTGAAATTTCCGCATTTCTTTGCTTACTGTTCGGCTTTTTGACGATCATATAAATCAGTGCCACAGTACATATGATCAATCCTAATCCACTAATTATCAGCTTCATTATTTTCTATCCCCTCAAATACATCGCTCCTGATTGGATGATATGTATTCATATCCTTTCTTAAGTATAGAAAAATAGACTGGAACATACGTCTGCCATGATTGTATGGACTTGGTAATGTTAATCCAATAGCAACGATTACAGAAAAAATCCCATATAAGATTTTCAAATGCGAACTAACTCTGCCACGCATCATGTATGCAACCACTCCATAAATAAGCAAAAAGAAAAAATCAAATGCATAAATATGCCATGAGATTTTTGATTGTGATTTGATCTCTTTTGCCGAATAATATTTACTCACTTTTCTTATTCTCCTTTTCTGTCACTTCCGGAAAGATTTGATTTTTTACCAACATCCTCCATAGCGTTTCTGATGTTATTTGCTTCTTCTTTTATTGAAGTTCTGCTAATATCAGCTCTTTCACTGAATGATCCTTTCGTTGAATGATTTGCATTTCTTTGAAGGCTGTCCCCATCTTTGGCATTTCCATTTCCAGTAATATTTTTTCTGACGGAACTTACCTTTGGAGAGGATGATGCAGGTTTCAATGCACTGCTCCGTGAAATATTTTTAGAAACTGAACTAGCTGTTCCAATTGAAGCTGCCTTTCCTTTATAATTTCCTGATGTTCGTTTAATATTACCTTTGGATGATGAACCGCCTTTTCCTGATGGTCTGTTTCCTGGCATCCTGCTCATTTTATTCTTGAGCTGATCTTTTGAATCATTTGCTATCGGACTGTTCTTCATGGATAAACCGCTATCATTTGTATCTGTATTTTTTATATCAGATTCAATGTTTGATGCCCCTGTCTGCTTTCCATCTTCTCCAGAACTGTTCTTATCGTGATCTAATCCGCCTGACTGTGATATACCACTTTCGTTTTTATCCTGCTTTGAACCATTTTCAAGATTCTGTGACTTCTGGCTCTGATTTTCTCCTGCATTCTGATTGTTCTGTGCGCCATTATTATTTCTGTCATTGTCAAAAGAATTATTCAGATTTCCATTGTCTTTATTTAAACCTTTTCCATCATTATCTGCTGGATTGCCATTTGAACCGCCTGAACTATCTGATTTACCACCTTTCGCTCCTCCTGATGAACTTCGATGATCTGATGAACTTTTGCCACCACCACCATTTGCACCCATCGCATTAAGCAACTGCCTGTGCTGTCTTTGCTGCCATGCAAACTGTGCCGGTCTTGCAATTGTATTTTTTGCTGCCTGTCCAACATGGTAAGCTGCCATAAGCTTTCCAAATCCACTCTGCAGTCCTGCATCGATTCCAGTGAGTTGCTGTATCAGATTCGGGCCATCTACCACGGCAAATGCAATAAAAAGAAAAACGATATTGTAAACCAGTGAATTTCCTCCGGCTTTACTGTTCAAGTACAACTGTGCAAAATTGAAAACTTTGATACACACTGCAGACAGCATGAGTACAATGTATCCGTCTTTCAGTGCACCAAGAATTTTTAATGTCTTTTGCAAACCATTCACATCTGCTGAATATAAAAGTGCCAAAATCCTTGTTATGGCAAGTTCATAAATGATCCTTACTGTTTTATAGCTGACACATATATAAACAATGCAGTATGCAATCAGCGTTATATAAATATTGATGTAATTTACGTGATATCTGTAATAAAACTCATTAAACCAGTCATCACCACCGGAGCTGTTCCATCCAAAACCATTGTAAATATCCTGAATCGCATAAAACTGTGTTCCATTAGATGCATCTACCTGCCACAATAGATTGTGACTTAAAATATACTTTGTATCACCATCTGCATCTGCATAATTCATGACATCATTGATTCTTACATTTTCAACCGCAAATGATCCTTCTGGATAATGATAATTTTCCAAATTACTTTCATTGGAAATATCCATATTTGCCATGCCGTATTTGGAATCAATATATTTAAGATCATAAAAATTTTCGTTAATGATGTTACTTGTATTGGATTCCCCGGCAGCCACTTCCTGACAAAAAGCATTTACCCCCTGATTGAGCGTGATCATGATGTATCCAAGTGCAGAAATGCTCATTCCTGCAACCATAGCAGCTTTCAAGAAATTTGGCTTTTTTTCATGATCGATCATCATTACTGTTCCGGCAAAAACAAGTGATACAGTAAGCAGTACCTGAAACAATCCTTTTAGGGTTGCTATCCATTGCTGTAATGGTTCGTAGGTTGTAAAATCTATTAATCCCAGCGAATAGGAATATAGGCTTTGACATAAATCACTCAGTGTTGCACATCCCTTTACAAGTGCCCAGCCGATTGTATGTGCAATGTCCAGAAACAAATTATTTGATACTAACCATGCCTGGTTTTTTCTCATAAATGTAGCAAATTCATCACCTGTCATGGCAAATACATCTGTCCGGAACAAAAAAATCATTATCCCAAAACATAGCGCGGATACCATTAATTTTCTTTTTTTACTGAATCTTCGCATTTCTTTCCTCCGCCTACACTGTTGATTGTTATTGTAATTGCCTTTTTCTCGTAATCCTTTAAATAATTATCAGCATTGATAATGCTCTTGATCGCATTAATATCCATGTCCAAGACTTCATCTTTGTTGTAATCATTCCCTTTGATCTTCTCCATGATTTTTAAAACTGCATCCCTGACATTCTCTGGAAAATCTATCAGTCTACTTCCGTTTTCGCTTAATTTCTCCTGTGCCATCTGCCGAAAAGAAATTTCCGGATCCCATACCCTGTTTTTCAGATTGATATATTCCCTTGATTCTGTGTTTACATCATCAAGATCAATCTCATCCGCATTTGGAAAATCATCTGTCAAATACTGATATCTGTATTTAAAAGCTGTTCCGGTATCAAGGCTGTTGAATATTGGTGTCGGTTTAATAGGATTTCCATGGTTATCCGTTCTTTTCATGGTTCTTTTGATGACTGCCTCTCCCTCCCGGAGTTCCTGCAACTGGTTTGCAGAAATCAGTCTTTTTTCTAGAGAACTTTCCATAAAATGTTTGGACAAGGAAAACATAGATCCTGTTCTCTGCAAATCCGTAACCGTTTCCGTTCCAATCTGTTTTGAAAATTTTTCTGGTGTATCGTCATCTCCTGCCATCAGATATACTTTATTACCGCAGTTTCCATAAATAATCTCTCCGTCTTTTCCATAAACACTTTCAAACTGCTGTAAGCTTTGAATATAAAAATCAAAAAATATATTTCGTCCAAGACCGATCGTTACCATTCCCCTTAAATCTTCAATCTTTGGCATATTACCTGCCTCATCCACGACCATCTTTACTCTCCGTGTGCATTTTCCTTTTTTCCCACACTTCTGTGCCAACGCCACATATACCTGCTTAATAAATGTAACTGCCAGAAAATTTTTGGAAGAATCATAATCCGGGAATCCAATGAATACTGCAATCGGTTTATCTCCAAATCCAATATCCACAAAATGAATACTGTTTTCGGCTGTCATCTTTGCAATATTTTCAAATGTAAAAATATCCAGTTTGGAAAGCATTGTAGAGTAAACGTTTCCTTTGGTTCCTGATGTCGCAAATTCCAATGACGCATATTTAAGTTTTGCCCTGTCAAGCGGAGGACGTTTTGTAAAAAATTCTTCCAGCATAGTAGTGTGAGTATCTGGGTCAATTACATTTCTCTGCAGTTCTGTAAATGTATTAATGATACTGTACATATTGACCTTTTTCTCATTCACATCTGTATCATAATATTCAACCTCATCCGGTATATAAGGGACATCATAGTTTAAAAAAACATCTGTCTTGTAATTCTGGTATTCATTTCTTACATTCTGTTTTTCTTCATCTGATAATTTTTTAAATTCCTCTGTTTTTTTCTTATACGCCACTTTTCTCTTTTTATTGATAATTTTATCTTCCTTTAGGGCATCTTCTGTTATGGCAATGATAAGACACGCCGTAATGGTTGCAGCCGTACTTGCGAAGTACCGTTCATTTCCGGTCTGATTTTCCGGATCAAAAACAAGAAATGTAAATGCCTGTGCCTGAAGCTCTGCTTCTGCAGGATTTCCGGCTTTATAAAACTGCTTGATAAGATCGAGTACATCATCTCCCATAGAATGCAGAGGATCCTGCAGATTCAACAGATATACTTCATATCCCCTTTTTTCCAATGTTTTCTTTGATGATTTATAAAGTTCGATTTTCATGTCAATCGCCACAATTGATGGTCTCTGTTTTGACCTGGAATATACATCTATGGACTTATAAACCATCGTCTCACCTTTTCCTGATCTTGTTGTACCAATGACAACGTTATTGACAGGCGATGTATCAATATAAATCTTGTTTCCATGCTCACAGATTGGAAATCCCGGTGGTCCATCATACTCAATTTTCCTGTCCTCAATCTCTATATACTGCTCTTTAATTTCCTCCAATTCTGTCCAGCGCTGCGTTCCCTTTTGCCCTATATTGATTTCCTCTTCGGAATAGGCAAACTTAATCTGATAAACAAATGCAACATCCAACACTGCAATAAAAAGAAAAAGGACTGTGTACACTGATCTGACAAATTTTGAATGTAATATCAAACTCATCCTTGGGAATATGTTTACGAAGGAAATGGCATCTGCCAATTTTCCCCCACCACCAACACTGGACGTTATTCCGGCGAATGAATTGATGACAAAATTAATCACAATAAAAAAAGCAACATCCATCAAAAAAGTTATCAGAGCAAGATTCCTTTTATCTGAAATGATGCGGTTTATCTTCATTAACCGCTTTTTTTTATCTATCATTTTCACCTCTCTGATAAGAAGGTACTATTAATAGTACCTTCCTGATTTTTGCTTAAAACAAAAGATAAGCCGCACCCTCAAATACAAAATTAGATGCAAATTCGCTGGCTAAATTTGTAGCACAATAAATAATTCCTGCACCTAATGCAACATAAGGAATTGCAGCTGTCGCCCACGTCTTAATTTTTTCAGATGGGATCATACAACCGGCACCACACACCATAAGAACAATAGCTGCTAAGATTTGCACCGCAGGTCTATAACTTATTAACCAATTGCTTATTCCTGTCATCATAGTCATCATAAGGCATTTCCTCCTTTCTCTTTTTCTGAAGATTTTCCATCTTCTTTTTTATTTCTGGAAACCAGATACATTATGAGTACCAGCAAGATACAAAAGATCAGTATTCCGATCCCGGCATAAAAAACTGCCTGTGTCACAGGAACTACCTTTTCGTACACTGCCGTTGCCTTGATGACGTAATTAAAATTGTCATTTTCAGCGTTTTCGTATGAAGCCTCATACTTTACATATTTGATATGTGAAGAGTAATTTGCCCTATACAAATACCCATAATGCTGTATTTCTGCGACTGCATCCCGGCAGTCTACTCCATTTTCATCTGTGTATGGTTCACCTTTCCAAGTAATAGAACTTACAGAATAAATAGATGGTGATAACCCAACACTCTTTAACAGATCTTTTTCGTATCCCTTTAACGGATACTCATCATCTGACCTTACATAATTTCCATTCCACTCGAATACACCAAGACTGTAGCCTTCAAATGTAACATCTATAGAATCCTTAATGAGAGTTCCTCCATCAAGCACTTCAATACCGCTCAACGGACACTCGACTTCCATTTCCTCCCCTGTCCTAAGATCCTCTATCTTCAATGTCTTGGTCTGCGGAACATCTGTTTTACTGATCTTTTTTTCATAATCATCAAATCCTGATACTTCCTGATCCAATGTTTCAGATTCTATCTGTTTTACATCCACAAGCTTATAAATAAGCCCATCTTCTGTAATCTTTTCCGGAGGATCATATTCATCCGTATCCAGCATGAGATCGCTTAAAACGCTCTTGTCTACGATCACCTGACTCTTGTCGATCACCTCATACTCAACCTTTTTCAATTTATAAAAGGTATTGTCCTCAATGATCTTTTCATCATAATCTGCATGCAGGTCATCACTGCTGTTTGTGGTGTATCTGTTCTCTTTTACAACTGTGCTGTCTGCAGCATAGGTATGATCCGAAAAAGCAAATGCCGATACTACCGTAAACAGGATAAAAATGTGTACTTTCATACCACGCACCTTATTTCCTTTTCTTTTCTTTATTGAAGCTGCAATGAGCATAATTCCTGCAAAGAGCACTAAAACCGCACCTGCAAGATTTCCCTGATCTCCAGTTTTTGGTGAACCATTCGTATGTACGAACCAGCCACCATTGCCATTTTTTCCATTAATAGAGGCTCTGATCTTTCCATATAACAGACGTGTTTCTGTCTCATCTTCGGATGTAAGATACTTTCCAAATTTATTTCCAGTAAGCTTGATATGGTTTACAAGAACCGTATTCAGATCAACATCCCTGTCCACGACCACATCATAATAAGGGTTCTCATCCACTTCAAAGAAAGGCGGCACCGTGCCAAACCTGTACTGGAACTGTGTCACATATTCATCCTCTCCAAGCCCCATATCTGCAACCTTAAGCTCCTGCGCTTCATTGCTCTGAATACCTGTTTTCCATGCTCTCCATTCGCTATCGTAGTTTGTCTTAAACCAGATAGAATAGCTGACCACATGGTTGCGAGGGTTTTTAAAAGTACCTGTGTTCAGCACTGACAGCTTTACATGTTCTGGCAGGATATCCGTTAGTGTAAATTCATTCATTTCATACATGCACTGGTTCGTAACCTTGCTGACCGTAAATCTCAACGTACCGCCCGGACTTGCAAATTTCGGTGCGCTCTTGTCTACCTCAAGCTCTGCCTGCAATGGATCATTGCTGATATCTACATTTTCAGAGGTATTTCTGACCGTCATTTTTGGTGTCCTGCTGTCGATGTAATAAACAATGTCATTTGGTATGTAGCCATCCGGGAATTTAGATTCGATCAGATAATACATAGGTTCTTCCTCGTCCTTATCCTCTGAATCTGTTTTTTCCTGCTCTCTGGCATATGCATTTAATGGAATGTCCGTTGAAAATACATATCTTCCGGCATTGTCTGTAATGCCTTTCCTGATCAGCGTTCCTTTCTGCACAAGCAGATTTCCGTAATAGTCCAGGATATCCCGGTTCGCATACAAGGATACTTCCACACCGCCGATCGCTTTGTCCGTGAGTTTGTCGTATTTATACACGCTCACTTCGATCTGCTGTCTCTGATCATAAAAATCTGCGTTCTCATATACAATCTCTGTATCATCATCTGCATATTTCAGTTCCACATCGATTTCTTCCTGATCCAGATAAATTCCACCCGGCACATAGATCTCTTTTACCCTGTATTTTCCAAGCGGAAGCTTGGAAGTCTCAGCGTATCCGTCTTTATCCGTTGTAAGCACCTGTATCACTTCATCTTTTTTGTAAATCGGGATAAGCTCCCCATCTTCCGTGAGGTCACAGTCTGCACGGTAAATATCCTCCGCTGCTATGATCTGAAACTTCACATCATGTATGCGTTCATCCGTATATACAAAACGTCCATTTTCGTCATATCCGGTAAGAACCGGAGCTGTCTTGGTGACTTTGATGATTCCATCCACATGCACATTGCTGACATTCACATTTTCCTTAACAAACTGTACTGTCATGTCCGGCGTACTACTGTAAATGAAATATGTGTTATCTTCCGGAAGATAACCAACCGGAAACTTTGTTTCCTTCATGTAATACATAGGCTCTTCCACATCCGGATCATCCCCTTCTGCAGCATAGGCATTTAATGGAAGATCCTTTCCAAAGTCTGCTTTTCCGTCATTATCCGTAACAATGCTCCTGATGGCATCACCCTTTTTTACAAGCACGTTGCCGTAGTAGTCCAGGATATCCCGGTTCGCATAAATCGTGATCTCTACTCCCGGAATTGCTTTGTTTGTTTTTGTGTCGTACTTAAATGCGCCAATCTCGATTTCCTGTCTCTGATCATAAAAATCTGCCGGAGAGAAAACGATCTCTGTACGGTCATCCTCATATTTCAGTTCCACTTCGATCTCTTCCTGATCCAGATAGATACCACCCGGCACATAAATCTCTTTTACCTTGTATTTTCCAAGCGGCAGCTCCATTGAAGAAGCTTCCCCAAGCGGATCAGTTACAAGCGTCTCAACTATGTCTCCTTTTTTATAGAGGGTTATCAGATTACCTTCGGCATCCGTCTGTCTGTCCGCACGGTAAATGTCCTCCGCCGCTATGATCTGGAATCTCACGTCCCGCACACGCTCTTCGGTATAAATAAATTTTCCATCCTCATAAGCAGTCAATACCGGTGCCACCTTTGTAACATCGATGATTCCTTTGACCGATACGTCCTCACATACCACGCGGATCACGGAATCACCCCATTTATCCTTTTCCTCATATTCCCTGAAAACCTTAAATGGGATAGGATCTGGATTTAAAATGTAGCCTTCCGGTGCCTGGACTTCTTTCAATGTGTAATTTCCACTTCCAAGCCACTGCGGAAGCTCCAGCATACCGCTCTCGTCTGTCTCAAATACCGATATGTCATATTTGGTAGGATATAAAACCGTCTGGACAATTTTTTTCCCTGCCTCGTTGTAGATCTCAAACTTGGCACCTGCCACCTTGACAAGCTCACCTGTCTCTGCATCTTTTTTTAAAACCTGCAGCTGTGATGTATAATCAAGGTTTTCCAGAATGTAAGAGTACGTCCTTTCATGCGCCCTGATGAATACTTCAAAATCAGTGATAAATGAGTATCCTTCCTTACCCTTTGTCTGCCTTACGATGTAATTTCCGTATGGCAGCATGTTTGCCTGTGCAAATCCGTCTGCATCCGTAATAATGTGCGCATATGTCACGCCGGATGATTTCAGGATGATGTCAAATTCTGCACCTGCCTCCGGCACCTGTGGTCTGGATGCAGCCGAAGGATCCTTTTCCTGTAAATGTTTTACAAGCCTTATATTTCCCTTGATCACATCCTCTGTCACCGTAGATGTCCTCACCACATTTGGTACGTCCTGCCCTTCATAAGTGACAGCAACGTCATACTCCTTCGTGTCCAGAAGATATCCGGTGGATGGCGTTATCTCCTTCACGTAATAATTTCCGAGATAAAGGTTATCTAACCTTGCCTGTCTGTTTGCATCCGTTGGCGGGAATGTGGCAACCAATGATCCGGCTGTATATAAAATTCCGGTATGTCCGTCCGGATGCACGATGTTACTCCGCGCATACAGTCCATAGACTGCGCCGGACAGTGTTGCATCGCCCTGTGCGATTGCACCTGTCTCACTATCTTCTTTCGTGATCGTAATGCTTCCTGTCGTCCTCACATTTGCAAGTGACAGATTTAAAGATGCATCCCCTGCGGCACTCTGTCCGACTGTCGTATTCCCCGGATTTAAGTAATAACCATTTCTGGCTGTCACTTCCGTAGCGGAATAATTATGGCTTGTACTGTTCTTAGCTGCATTGGCTGCATTTAAAGCCTTGGTGTATGCCTCGTTATAAGCTGCATTGTAAGCAGCGTCATAACTGGTATATGTACTTACCGTTGCCTTTTTATCGTCTGTCAACGAACCGTAATTCGTACAGTACGTCTTGGAGCTGCTGGCAGCTCCATAGTAAGATGTCGTAAAAGAAAAACTTACATTTCCATTGCCGTCTGTCGTTCCGCTTCCCTCATAACCGCCATCCAAAAAGAAATTGAACACTGCCCCTGCAAGTCCCTGACCTGTCACATTGTCCTTTTTCACAACATTTAAACTTACATTCGCATCCACATAAGCCTCTGCATCAGCAGATACATCCGCATATAGCGGGTCATTTGATGGTGTTGGATCTGGTGGAGTAGGATCTGGTGTCTCTGGTGTTTCTTTTCTTACCATCGCATAAATTCTCTGGTAAGCACTGTTTCCATTTGAATACATATATACATGCACACCACTTGTACTTGTATTAGTAATTGATTCATATGATCTTTCTGCCTCTTTATACAATGCTGCAAATCTTGTATTGTCTGTGGTTAACGCTGCAATCTGATCATATGAAAGATCCTGATGCATCATACTGTAGTTAAACTGCGCATATCCTTTACAATAGTTTTCCTTATTTCCACCAGCCCATATATAAAACTGTGAAAAATCGTAATAACCTCCATTATCTGCATATGCCATTGCCTTTTTTATGTATGAAGTATTTACTTCCGACACATACGACAACACTGTCGATGATGACATATGTTTTCCGCAGTCTGCGCAGAATGCTTTCTTACCCCCCATAGTCATACTGTAAACTGGAGCATTTTTCTTTCCAAATGCAGGAATGTGTCCAGTTTTAGTATTTCCTCCAAAAGCTACTGTTTTATCTTGATATGATGCCATCAGTGCAATTCCACTCAACATCTGCCATACATTGCTTCTGTTATTATCAGATGCAATCTGTATAAGCTGATCCATTGTGTAACCACTTTCCTGCATCCATTTCAGCTCTTCCAAGGTTGCACCTGCAAAACACGTACCTGCGAAGAAATCTTCCCATCCTGCCATTTCTAACGTAGGATCTTCATACATCTGGAAAAGTTCTTCTAATGTTTCTCCAAGATAGATGCGCCCCATGTTTTCTTTTGACCAGTCATCATAATATAGATTGCGTTCTGCAGTCGTATCTCTCCATGTGTATTCCTGATCTGGAATCTGTTCTTCTTCCGGAGCAGCTTCTTCCGGAATATCTTCTTCTGTGTCAATCACCTCGGTGTCAGCAACCGTCTCTGTGCTCTCATCCACTTTCTCCGTATCTTCCACAGTTTCCGTGCTCTCACTCACTTCCTCTGTATCAGAAACGCTGTCCGTGCCTATTTCCACAGTTTCGGTGTCTGTTATCGTTTCTGTGTTTTCTTCCTGCACACTCTCATTTGCTTCTATGCTGCCCGCCTGGACATAAAAAAAGTCCGTCCCCACATTGGTAAAAACGATTGCAAGAAGTAAGAGAATGGCAAAAAACCTTTTCTTTACTTTCTTTTTCATTGTCTCTTTTACAAATTAGTAAAAATAACAATTCGTTTTTCCAACGCAAGGTCGGACTTTTAAATGATCTTATTTACTTTTTAATATCACTATGGTATAATCAAATTACAAAAGGTGCTACCGATAGACGGTTAGCCCGGTGTTTTAGTTAAAAAGATAACCGCAACCTTGGACTGGGGCGGTTATTTTTTTTTGCCATGGTTATCTTTCCCGATAAGGTAAAATAATCCGGCAACGCTTATCAATAAACTTGTGAACTGAATAAGTTCCGTCAGTGTTATCATCAGCATCCCCTCCGTCAATGAATTTCTTCTTTCGAAGATTTCTATGTAATCAGAGGGTTCAGTCCCTCTGTTGAGGGCTAACCGCCTACCGTTTTCTCGTAGCACCTCATTCATTATACCAAACCAATAAAATCAGTGCAATTTATTAAATTTTTAAAGGAATGCTTTTAATAAGCAAAATTCTGTACCCAGTAATAAGTAGAACCATCATAATAGCAGGAAACAGAGATTTTTGTATAACTCGAATCTAATATATTTGCGCGATGTCCATCGCTTCGCATCCAAGCATCCATAGCCATTTCAGGCGAATTTGCACCCTTGCCAATATTTTCGCCAACGTTCATTTTTCCTCCTGCGGAGTTATGACTAAAATCAGTGGTGATTTCCATTGCTCTTCGATCGGAATATGACGCCATACTACTATCCCAAGTCAATGCAGTTAATCCATTATTTGCTCTTTCCTGATTAACCAATGCAAATACCTGCTGAGCATAATCGCTATTATAATATCCTGATTGATTGGTACTATTATCTTGATCATAATTCCATAACGAATGTAAGTAAGCATCCTTTTCATCTGGTGTCATTGCTTCAAACATAGCTACCCATTCATCATCTGTCATTCCAAAATCATCTACATCCTGATTTTCACCAGCTTTCGCAACTTTTTGAGTATTTGTTGTTCCAGATTTACTATCACTATTGCTAGATTTTTTTTCATTGGCAGTATCATCACTTGTCTGTAAAATCAGACCCGTCTTTTCCATCAGCGCGGCTGCATCCAAACCTGTATATGTTACCGTCACTTCATAATCTGCCTTGTTTTCGTTTCCAGCCTGATCCAGCACTGTGCAGTGTACATTTAATACTTCAACCGGGTTTTCTTTCTGCAGATTAAAAGATTTCTGCTCAAATTCGTAGCTGATCGCATTGTCTCCGCAAAATGCATCACTGGCTGCCGCCCACTCCGCATTTGAAAAATCCGGAAGCTCATGCAGCATGTCTGCAATCTTTTCCGCATCATCCGTGTTGATGTCGTCAATACTGATCCCGGATGCATCCACATCCAGATCGATCACATTCTGTGCCAGCTCTGGAGCTGTGCCATCCACGTAAACGTTTAATGTTATATCTGTAAAATTGCCTTCACTATCTTTTACCTGTGCTGTCACTTCATAGCAGCCTTCATCATCCAACTGAACACTTTCTTGATAATCTGCTTCAACATACGGCTCTGTAGTATCTACCGCCGCTTTTTCCTGCAGCATATCATCATAATCACAGGCTGCAAGATCATCCTTCCTCTCACAAGAAACGATCCAGCTGGAAGTTTCCGATGCATCTTTGATCTTCGTTACCAGATCATCAACGGTCAGCGCTCCCGGCTGCATGTAGATATAATCTTTTGCTTCGCATTGCGGTGAAGTCGTATCC
>ERZ773252.417-NODE-417-length-50925-cov-6.998290_pt1 | contig 50925 bp, 38 predicted proteins | sample MGYA00580517_ERZ773252 | MGnify/ENA primary metagenome ERZ773252 (study PRJEB29015, sample SAMEA2737766) | human gut metagenome | biome: human gut; feature: human-associated habitat; material: faeces | place: China | collected 2012 ...
ATATGCGTCTGGGCCGCCTGTCCGGTCTGGAGCAGGAGAAGATCAACGACGAGTACAAGGACCTCGAGAGCCGCATCGCAGGCTTCGAGGAAATCCTCTCGTCTGATACGAATATTCTTGCCGTTGTCAAGCAGGAACTCCAGGAGATTAAGCAGAAATACGGCGACGAGCGCCATACGCAGATCGAAAATGTGGCCGACGAGATCGATATCGAGGATCTCATCGAGCAGCAGGACTGCGCGTACACTCTCACCCACTTCGGCTACATCAAGCGCCAGCCGACCTCGGTCTACCGTGCGCAGCGCCGCGGCGGCCGCGGTATCTCCGCGATGAGCACCCGCGAGGAGGACTTCGCGAAGGACATCTTCACCGCGTCCACGCATGACACCATCCTGTTCTTCTCCGACCGCGGCAAGGTCTACAAGCTCAAGGGCTATCAGATCCCGGAGACCGGCCGTTCTGCAAAGGGCATGAACATCGTCAACCTTCTGGAGCTGGAAAACGGCGAAAAGATCACCGCTATGTTCCCGATTCAGGAGTTTGCGGACGATAAGTTCCTGTTCTTCGTCACCCGTCAGGGCATTGCGAAGCGCATTGTGCTCTCCGATCTTCAGAATATCCGCCGTGCAGGTCTGCGCGCGCTGAGTCTGAACGAGGACGACGCGCTGGTCGACGTCCGACTGACCGACGGCGAACAGAACATCCTCATCGCGACTCACAACGGCAAGGCGATTTGCTTTGACGAAAACGAGGTCCGCGCGATGGGACGTACTGCAACCGGCGTGCGCGGCATTAAGCTCGCGGACGGCGATTATGTCATCGGCGCGGCGCGTGCACGCAAGGACGCGTATGTGCTCTCCGTCACCGAAAACGGCTACGGCAAGCGCACCCCGGTCGAGGAATTCACCGTGCATCATCGCGGCGGCGGCGGCATCATGCTGCATAACCTGACCGAAAAGACCGGTCTGGTCGCCGGCATCGCGGTCGTTGACAGCGAAAACGATGTCATGATCATCACCGACGACGGCGTCATCATCCGCACCGGCGTCGAGGAGATCCGCGAATGCGGACGCGGCTCGCAGGGCGTTATCGTCATGCGTACCGGCGCGGACGTCAAGGTCATCTCGATTGCCCGCACGGACAAGGAGGAAGAGGACGAAACGGCGGAGGAAGCCGCAGAGAGCACCGAAACGGCGGAAACCGTGACCGATACCCCGGCAACCACCGGCGAAGAATAAATTTTATCGGGAAATCCGGTTTCCCGCGACTGAGAGCATCGTTTGAAAGAACGGTGCTCTTTTATCGTGCTTTTGTATCGATATTGAAACCTGCTATGGCTTGACAATGCAAAGGCGGAAACGTAAAATAGAAAACAGTATGAATGCCGGCGCGAAGTCAGGGAAGAGTCAGAGCGGCGGCAGGAGATTAAAAGGGGATAGTTCCATTGAAAAAGCAAATTCTAAGCGGTGTTTTAGCCGCTGTAATGTTGCTTTCGCCTGCTTATGCGGCGGAAAGCGGCACATCGGACAGCTCGGCGAATGCCGCCGTCACGACGGCTGCCGAGGCGCGGAGCGTCAAGCTCGTGTTCGCCTCCGACAAGACGCTCACCGGCGCGAACGGCGATACGGTCAAGGAGATCTTCAGGAGCCGTCTGGACGCGCTCGGCTGCAAGGATTACACGCTGACCGTGGCGGATGACGGCTCGGCCATCACCGTCGAGTTCCCGGCCTCCGCGCAGGTCTCCCATCTCGCAGAGTATCTCGTGCAGCCGGCGGCCTTTTCCGCATCCGACGCGGACGGCAAGGTATGGCTGACGAACGAGGATATCAAGCAGGTCACGAGCACCAAGGGCAGCAAGGACGGCACCGGCTGCGTCGTGCTGACGCTGACGACCAGGGGCCGCCAGAGCCTCAAGGAGGCGACTGCCGCGATCGCGGACCGCGACAGCGACAAAAAGCTGTACATCAAAATGGACGGACAGACCATCGCCTCTCCGACCATTTCGAGCAAAATCGACAGCAGCAGCGTCAATATCGAGAACAATTTTACTGAGCAGGTCGCGGAAAACTACGCGCTCCTGCTGAACGCGGGCGCACTTCCGGTCACGCTCACCGTTTCGAGCGCTCCGGCGGCCGGCGACACGCCGCTTGACGGCGACGGCGACACGGACAACACCGGCGACACCGGTCACGGCAGCGCCGAGACCCCGTCCGCTCCGTCCGACACCGAATTTGCGGACATGAAGGGCCACTGGGCGGAGTCTGCGCTCCGCAAGGGCATCGAGCTTGGCCTGCTCAAGGGCTCGAACGGCAAAATGCTGCCGAACGACCCGGTGCGCGGCTCGGAGGCGCTGACCATCCTCAATCGCGCGCTCGGCGCGTCCCAGCAGGACAGCACGGCCTCTCTCGCCGCTTCGCAGCAGGACCAGTGGTATACCGCTGAGCTCGGCAAGGCCATCCATCTCAACCTCATCGACGCGAACGACAGCCGCAATTTCGGCAATGCCGCTACCCGTGCCGAGGCGTTTGTGTACATCACGCGCGCCTTCGTCTATGACCGCGCGGAGTCGGGCGCAGACGAACTGAGTATTTTCACCGATACCGGCTCCATGACCGACGACCAGCGTCAGGCGGCGGCGGCTCTCGTCGCGAGCGGCATCGTCAAGGGCGACACCGCGACCACGCTCGCACCGAATAAAAAGCTGACCCGTGCGGAATTTGTCACCATGATCACCCGTATCGCAGGCAATATCTCCTCGGAATACACCGGCGCGGCCGGCGGCAGCATCGTTTCGGGCGATACCGACCTTTCGGTCTCCAATCTGACGGGCGACGTCATCTTCTCCGCTCCGGTACATAGCGTCAAGCTGTCCGATGTTTCCACGCCGAACCGCATCGTGCTCAAGGGCTGCGACAACGTGACCCTGACCGCAGACGGCCAGGCGGGCATGTCCACGCTCGCCGCAGACCCGGCTGACAGCGCGGCCATCACCTTCGGAGACACGGTAAGCACGAGCAACCTCGTCATCGCAGGCGACGGCGGCTATGTCTCCTTCAACGGCAAGGCGGACAACATCGAGATCACCGCGAGCAACCGCGTCATCGACCTGTCCGGCATGGACGCGACCTCGCTGACTGTGACGGGCCGCGGCAATACGATCAACCTCGGCGGCTCGGTCGGTGCAGTCAGCATCTCCGGCAGCGCGAAGAATACCCGCCTTTCGGTCAGCGGCACGGTAGATTTCCTGCTCGCGGCAGGCTACGGCTCGACCATCGGCGGCGCGGGCAAGGCAAATTCGCTCGAGCTGCGCGCGGCAGGCTGCGACGTTACGCTTGCCTGCGACAGCAAGGTCGAGAATATCGACGCCGGCATCAAGAACGTAAAAATCAATATCGGCGTGCCGACCAAGGTCACGGCAGGCGGCTCGCTCGTTTCTCAGGCGACCTTCTCGGGCGTTGACGGCACGAAGATCTGCAAGGCACAGTGGTATCAGGACGGCAAGCCGCGCTCCGACCTCGCAAACGACAAGTTCGAGCTGTCGAACGGCAAGGTCTCCAGGCATACCACCTACTTCACCTTCACGAAGAACATGAAGACCTCGGTCACCACCGGTCTCAAGCTGACCTACGTCAATCCGTCCACGGGCGAGACGGAGGAGATCTATGCGGAAAAAACCGTTCCGATCGAGAACTATTCGGACGAGTGGTATCAGCAGCGCGACGTAAACCGCGTGCTCAATCTGGTCTCCTCGACCTATCGCGGCAACTACACGACCTCGTATGCGGTCAAAAACGACTACAAGGCCTACGAGAAGGAGACCTGGGTCAACGCCAAGGGCTATTCGAGCAATTCGAACTATCTGGTCTGGATCAACCGCGCGTATCAGCACGTTAACGTCTTTACCGGCTCCAAGGGCAGTTGGAAGCTGACAAAGAGCTTTGTCGTCGGCACGGGTGCACCGGGTACCGAGACCCCGGTCGGCGTCACCAAAGTCACCTACAAGCTCAAGGCAGGCTGGACCACGAGCACGTATACCGTTCGTCCGGTCGTGGGCTTCTACCCCGACACCGGCTATGCGTTCCATTCCCGTCTGTGCACGCCGAAGACGGACAAGGAATACGACTTCAGCAGCGGCTACCCTGTATCGCACGGCTGCGTCCGTATGCAGAAGAGCGACATCAACTGGATCTACGATAACGTTCCGATCGGCTCGACCGTTGTAATCTTCTAAAAAGCAAAACAAAACCCCACCGCACAGCGGTGGGGTTTTTAGACTGTCGAAAACCTCGTTTTTCGGTAGATTTTTTACATATTGCCGCCCTTGCTGCCTTCCCAGACGCCGGTGGCGAGAGCAGACAGATAAGCGTTGATGAAGCCGTCGAGATCGCCGTCCATGACTGCGTTGATGTTCGCGTTTTCGAAGCCGGTACGGGTATCCTTCGCGAGGGTGTACGGCATGAAAACGTAGGAGCGGATCTGGCTGCCCCATTCAATCTTCTGCTGAACGCCCTTGATGTCCGAGATTTTCTCAAGATGCTCGCGCTCCTTGATCTCAACCAGCTTGGAACGCAGCATGCGCAGACAGTTCTCCTTATTCTGCAGCTGGCTTCGCTCGGTCTGGCAGGCAACGACGATGCCGGTTGCCTTATGGATGAGTCGGACCGCAGAGGAGGTCTTGTTGATGTGCTGACCGCCTGCACCGGACGAACGGTAAACCTGCATCTCGTAGTCATCCGGCTTGATCTCGAAGTCTGCGGAGGTATCCGGAATGTCCGGTACGACCTCGACAGCCGAGAACGAGGTCTGACGGCGGCCGGATGCGTCGAACGGGGAGATGCGGACCAGACGATGCACGCCATTCTCGCCCTTGAGGAAGCCGTAGGCGTTCTCGCCCTCGATGAGGATATCGGCGGACTTGATGCCGGCGGTGTCGCCGTCCTGATAGTCCATGATCTTGTAGGTAAAGCCGTGGCGCTCTGCCCAGCGCGTGTACATGCGGTACAGCATCGCGCACCAGTCCTGCGCCTCGGTGCCGCCTGCGCCGGCATGGAAGGACACGAGGGCGTTGTGGCTGTCGTATTCACCGGTGAGCAGCGTGCCGAGCTTCTGCTCCGCTACGGTCTCCTCGAGCTCCTTGAAGCCGGTCTCAAGCTCCTCGAGCATGGACTCGTCGTCCTCCTCGATCGCCATCTCGCAGATGGTCAGCAGGTCGTCGCACAGCGTGCACATCCTGCCATACGCCTCGACCTTGCCCTTGAGCGCGCCCATGCGGGAGACGATCTTCTGGCTCTCCTCCGGGTTGTCCCAGAAGCCGGGCTGGGAGGACTTGATCTCGAGCTCCTCTACCTCGCGCTTCGCCTGCTCGATGCCGAGCGCCTTGTCGAGGCCCTCGATCTCCGGCTTGAGGTTGTTCAGTTTCACCTTGTATTCTTCAAACTGCAGCATATAAATGCTCCTTCTTCTGTATTTTCAGCTATCTTATAGTATACCGTTTACGGGCGTTCTTGTAAAGATTTTTTCGAGAAATACAGGGGAAGCGGCGAACCTTTTCGTAAAGAAAGCGTCAAAAACATAAAGTTCGGCTTGACTAATCCGCCCTTTTCACATATGATAGTTGTGTAAGAGGGAGTAGCTCACGCCGCACGGCGTGGTCGGCAACGCCATCCCCGGCGGGAAACCGCCCGGTGCCGGACCGCAAGCAGCGAGACTTTTATTGCACGCATGGGTGCAATGAAGGTCTTTTTTTTATGCGGTGCGCGATTTCTACCCGATCTGCGGCCTGTCCGCAGTATTCTAACAGCAGGAGGAACTGTTTATGCTGTCATTTGTCATGCTTGTCATCGGTTTCGTGCTTCTTGTGTGGGGCGCGGACAAATTCGTCGAGGGTGCGAGCGCACTCGCGCGTAAAATGGGCGTCTCGCCCCTGCTCGTCGGTCTGACCATCGTTGCCTTCGGTACGTCCATGCCGGAGCTTGCGGTCAGCGTCACGGCGGCGCTCCGGGGCGCGAACGAGATCGCGGTCGGCAACGTCGTCGGCTCGAACGTATTCAATCTGCTCGTTGTTGCCGGCCTTTCTGCCGTCATCTGTCCGCTCGTGATGGATAAGATGCTGCTGCGCCGCGACTGGCCGCTGTCCATTTTTGCGGCGGTGCTGCTGCTCGCCGCCATCGCGCCGGATCATGTCATCGCGCGCTGGGAAGGCGCGGTGCTGCTGGTCATCTTTGCCGTCATCCTCAGCCGCCAGATCAAGGCGGCGCTGAACGACCGCGCTCAGCTCGCAGCGGCGGAGGCGGAAGCGGCGGAAGAGGCGGCGGAAATGACCAAATCGCCCGTCATGATCTGGGTCAATATCGTGCTCGGCCTCGCCTGCATCGTGCTCGGCGGTCAGCTCGCGGTGAACGGCGCGACCGGCATCGCGCGCATGTTCGGTCTGAGCGAAACGCTCATCGGTCTGACCATCGTCGCCATCGGCACGAGCCTGCCCGAGCTGGTCACCTCGATCGTCGCGGCGCGCAAGGGACAGAACGAGATCGCCATGGGCAATGTGATCGGCTCCAATCTGTTCAATATTCTGCTCATTCTCGGCGTTTCTGCGGTTATTACGCCTATCCCGGTGCAGGCGACGTCGATCGTCGACTGCCTGTTCCTCATCGCCATCAGCGTCGTGTTCTACCTCCCGGCGCGCAAGGGCAAGCTCGGCCGCCTGCCGGGCGCGGTGATGGCTGCGATGTATGTCGCGTACACGGCCTACCTCATCATGCGGTAAAACGAAAAAAATAAGTAGGCGGGGGGAACGCAGTCTGCTGCGTTCACCTCGCCGGAGCGGTCAGCCCTGCTGCTGGCCGTTCTTTTTGTTCTGGGAATTCTGCTGAGACTGGTCCTGCTGATTCTGCTGGGACTGGTTCTGCTTATCCTGATAACGGTTCTGTTTCATAGCGGTGTTTCACCTCTTCTTTGAGTTTTCGCTCATAGTCTGCACGGAAGAGACGAAAAATATACGGCAAGGGGTTGCGAAAATGCGCAAAAGCTGATAAAATTGTTGTGCGTGTTATGACGCAGCGCTATTGTTTAATATTATTTGCTGATAGAAAGAGGGACATTTAACATGTCGGGACATTCGAAATGGAACAACATCGCCAAGCGCAAGGGCGCAAACGATGCAAAGAAGGCTAAAATCTTCACCAAGATCGGCCGTGAGATGGCGATCGCGATCAAGGAGGGCGGCTCGGCCAACCCGGACTTCAACTCCCGTCTGCGCGACTGCATCGCAAAGGCAAAGGCAAACAACATGCCGAACGACAACATCAAGCGCACGCTCGATAAGTATTCCGGCGCGAACGGCCAGGTCGATTACGAGGCAAACAACTACGAGGGCTACGGCGTAGGCGGCGTTGCAGTCGTTGTCGAGACGCTGACCGACAACAAGAACCGCACGGTTGCAGACGTTCGCCACCTGTTCGACAAGTACGGCGCAGGTCTGGGCGCTTCCGGCTGCGTATCCTGGCAGTTCGACAAGAAGGGCGTTATCATCATGGAGAAGGGCGACCTCGACGAGGACACCGTCATGATGCAGGCGCTCGACGCAGGCGCAGAGGACTTTCTCGCTGACGAGGAGACCTTCGAGATCTACACCGCGCCGGACGACTTCTCTGCTGTCCGCGAGGCGCTCGAGAAGCTCGGCTACGAGTTCGTCGAGGCGCAGGTCGAGATGGTTCCGCAGAACTACATCACCCTCGAGAAGGAAGAGGATATGGCCCAGATGCGCAAGCTGCTCGATGGTCTCGAGGATAACGACGACGTACAGGCCGTCTGGCACAACTGGGAGAACGAGGCCGATTACGAGGGCTAACGCCCTTTCATTCGAAAGCACGCTTTCGAATGAAGCTGACGAAAAACCGCGCCTTTCAGGCACATTTTTTCGTCCCTTGTATCATTTCCGAGGTACACGCCCCCGGAAATTATGAATTTGCTGCGCAAATTCTATTTAATGCCGCGCTGACGCGCGGGGTGAGCAGCCGCAGAAAAGCGGCTGCTTTTTCTTTTGCTTTTTTCGGAAAAATCTCGTTTTTCCCTGTTTTATCTCTCCAAAATGCGCGGATATTGTGCTATAATATATTCTGAATAAGAATGCAATGAAAGGGGTTTCCCTCTGTGGCTGATATTACCGTACAGAACCTGACCAAATATTACGGCGACCGCCTGATTTTGAAGGATATTTCCTTTGACATACAGCCAGGCGAGAAGGTCGCCATTCTGGGCGCGAACGGCGCCGGAAAAACCACGCTCCTCAACATCCTGACCGGACGTCTGCCGTATGACGGCGGCCACGTCGGCTTCGGACAGGGCCGCACGGCGGGCGTCATCGACCAGATGCCGGATTTTCCGCCCGAGTCTACCGTCGAGGACATCCTCCGGCTCGCGTTCAAGGAGTCGGACGAGGTCGCGGCAGCAATGGACGAGCTGACCGACGAAATGACGCGCAAGCCGGACGATGCCTCCCTGCTCAAGCGCTACGCGCAGCTCGAGACCCGTCTCGAGATCCTCGGCGGCTACAATCGCGATTACGAGATCAACCGCGTGTGCAACGGTCTGGAAATTCCGCAGGAGATGCGCTCGCAGAAGTTCAGTCTGCTCTCCGGCGGCGAAAAAACGCGCATCAACCTCGCGCGCATCATTCTCGAGCAGACCGACGTGCTGCTGCTCGACGAGCCGACCAACCACCTCGACATGGACGCGGTGGACTGGCTCGGCAGCTATCTGGAGAGCTACCGCGGCACGGTCATGATCATTTCGCATGACCGCTGGTTCATCGACCAGTGCTGCGACCGTGTCATCGAAATCCACGACTGCACCTGCGATTTCTACAACGGCAACTACTCGTACTATGCGGTCGAGCGCGAACGCCGCCGCGAGGAACAGCTCAAGCACCACGAGCATGAGCTGGCCGAGAAAAAACGTCTGGAAGCGACCGCTCGTTCCATGCATGAGCACGGCACCGAGCATCTGGCGAAGCGTGCGGCGTCTATCGAAAAGCGCATTGCGCGCATGAAGGTCACAGACCGACCGAAAACCGACAAGAAAATGACCGTTACCTTCGGTGATCCGAACTACGAGACCGAGGAGGTGCTCAAGGTACGAGATATTACAAAAAGTTATGACGGCCGTGAAATATTACATGACGTATCGTTTAACATCCGCAACCGCGAGCGCGTCGCGCTGCTCGGTGCGAACGGCGCCGGCAAGACCACCATGCTCAAGATCCTGCTCGGCGAGGAGACGCCGGACAGCGGCGTTATCCGCAAGGGCGTCGGTCTCAAGCCGGCCTATCTGCCGCAGCAGGTGCATTTCGCCAATCCGCACCGCAACCTCATCGACACGCTCATCTACGACAAGAACGTTTCCATGCAGGTCGCGCGCAACCGTCTCGGTTCGTTCCAGTTTACCGGCGAAACGCAGATGAAAACAGTGGATATGCTGTCCGGCGGTGAGAAAAGCCGCCTGCGCCTGTGCGAGCTGATGTACGATCCGCTCAACCTGCTCATTCTCGACGAGCCGACCAACCACCTTGACCTCGCCTCGCGTGAATGGATCGAGGAAGCCGTCGAGGCGTTCGACGGCACGCTGCTGTTCGTCTCGCATGACCGCTACTTTGTCGAGCGCTTCGCAACGCGCGTGCTGTACCTTGAAAACGGCCGTCTCATCGACTTTATCGGCTCGTACAGCGCGTTCCTCGACTGGCGAGCAAAGGGCGGCGGCGCACTGCCTGAGGCGGAGACTGCGCCCGTCCCGAAGAAGAAAAAGGCAGCTGTTCCGACGCTGGATGATGTGCCGAAGCCGCCCGAAAAGCCGAAGCGCACGGGCGGTACGAAAAACCTCCAGAAGCAGCTGAGCACGCTCGAGCGCGAGATCTCGCAGCTGGAGACCCAGTCGGGCGATTTGGAACAGCAGATGGTGGATGCGGCGTCCGACTCGTCGCGTCTGCTCGAGCTCATGACCGAAAAGGAGACCTGCGACGAAAAGCTCGCTGCGAAAATGGACGAATGGGAGGCCGTTGCGGCGGAACTGGAGGCAATGCAGTGAAAAAATACAGGGTATGGATAGGGCTTGCGGTGCTGTGCGTGATTGTCGGCGTGCCGCAGCTTACCTGGAAACCATCGCGGTTCGGTGGCATCTTTCTGATCGCGCTCGCTGTCGGCTGCACGGGGGAGTGGCTGATGCTGCGAGGACGCGAGAAATACAGGGCGTGCCGCGTGCTGGCGCGCGTGGGGCAGGTGCTTTTCAGCCTGTTTGTGCTGACGTTCGCGCTCGTGCAGATCTGCATCATCGGGGTGCATTTCGAGGAAAATGACCCGTCCGCCGCGCCAAAGGCGGACTATTACCTGACGCTCGGCGCACTCGTCAATCCGGACGGACAGCCGTCAGCGGCGCTTGCTGCGCGCTGTGACGCGGCGATCGGCGTGCTGAATGCCAATCCGGCGAGCCGCGCCATCCTGTGCGGCGGACAGGGCGGCGACGAGCCGCGCACCGAGGCGGAAGCCATGCGGGACTACATGGTATCGCACGGCGCCGACCCGGAACGGCTGATCCTGGAGGACGCATCGAGTACGACCATCGAGAATATCGCGAACGCAAAAAAGCTGCTGCCCGAAGGCGCGGCGGTCGCGGTCATCACGAATGACTACCATCTCGCCCGGGCGCGCCGCCTGCTCGCGCACGCCGGTCTGGGCGATGCAGGCGTACCGGCGAAAACGCCGTACCCCAGTCAATGGGCGGCGGTGCGCTGCCGGGAGTACTGCTCCATTATGGGACTGATGCTCACCGGGCGCTGGTGAATTGCACGATTTGGAGATAGATTATGTTTGAGAAACTGAAAATGCTGTCCGCGCGGCTCGACGAGTTGGAAATGCGCCTGTCCGCGCCGGATCTGTACGATGATCCTGCCCGCGCGGCGCGGCTGCTGCGCGAGAGGAACGAGCTTGAGCCGATCGTCGAAGCATACCGCGCATACGAGCGGGCACAGCAGCAGCTCGCCGACGCGACCGAAATGCTGTCCGACCCGGATATGAAGGAGCTTGCGCAGGAGGAGCTCCAGCAGGCGAAAAACGACATCGCGCGGCTTGAGGGAGAGCTGAAAATCCTGCTTCTGCCCAAGGACCCGAACGATGAGAAGAACATCTATGTCGAAATTCGCGGCGGCGCAGGCGGCGAGGAAAGCGCCCTGTTTGCGGCCGACCTGTACCGCATGTACACGATGTACGCGGACAGGCGCGGCTGGCAGACCGAGGTGATGAGCCGTTCTGAGACCGAGCTTGGCGGCTATAAAGAGATCGTGTTCCGTGTCGCGGGCGACCGCGTGTATTCGCGGCTCAAGTTCGAGAGCGGCGTACACCGTGTGCAGCGCGTGCCGGAAACCGAAAGTCAGGGCCGCGTGCATACCTCGACCACAACAGTGGCCGTGCTGCCCGAGGCGGAGGAGCTTGACTTCTATATCGACCCGAAGGATCTGCGCATCGACACGTTCCGTGCGTCCGGCGCCGGCGGCCAGCACATCAACAAGACCTCGTCCGCCATCCGCGTCACGCACATCCCGACCAATACCGTTGTCGAGTGTCAGGATGAGCGCAGCCAGCACAAAAACAAGGAAAAAGCGCTGTCCGTGCTGCGTTCGCGGCTGTACGAGGCCGAGGCAGAAAAGCAGCGCGCCGCCATCGCGGCCGACCGCAAGAGTCAGGTCGGCACGGGCGACCGCTCTGAGCGCATCCGCACCTATAATTTCCCGGAAAATCGTGTGTCCGACCACCGCATCAAGCTGACGATCTACAAGCTCGACCAGTTTCTCAACGGCGACATGGACGAGATCCTTGACGCACTTATCGCCGCCGACACGGCGGAAAAGCTGCGGCAGCAGAGCGAAGCGTAACCGCTTCAGTCCCAGTTCGTATCGCCGTCCTCGACGCACTGGCGCTCGAACTCGCGGTTCAGCGCGTTCATATCGCCGCGCTCGACACGGCAGATGACCTTGGTAAAGGTCGTGAACAGCACGCGGATGTAAAAACGCTTCGGTACGCGGTCGTAGATGCGCGAGGCACTTTCCGTGCCGCCGGCTCTGGTGTCCGGGCTGTTCGCGATGTAGCCGACCTTGCCGATGCAGGGCAGGAACGCGCGGACAGCGTCGCTGTCGAACGGGTTCTCCGGCTCCTTGGCGCAGCGGATGAGGCGGCCGATGCGGAACGGCGTGAGTCCGTAATAGTGCTTGAAGCCTGTGACCGTGACGAAAGTATCTTTATTCTTTGCCATAACAGGCACCTCCTTTTGATGGTTTGAGTATAACAGGGAGAGTGTCCGATAAATATCACTTTTTAAGATGGAAGTGTAAATCTATGAAAACAACTCTTTTGACCCCGGAAACCGATGAAAACGCGGTAAAGACTGCCGCGGCGCTCATCCGTCAGGGCGAGGTGGTCGGCATGCCGACCGAGACCGTGTACGGCCTTGCGGCGAACGCGCTGGACGGCGAGGCGGTGAAGAAGATATTCCTCGCCAAGGGCCGCCCGCAGGACAATCCGCTCATCGTGCACATCGCGGATTTCGATCAGATCTATGACCTGTGCCCGAGCGTGCCGCCGCAGGCAAAACAGCTCGCCGAGGCGTTCTGGCCCGGCCCGATGACCATGATCGTACCCAAGGGCGGCTGCATCCCGGACGAGGTCTCGTGCGGCCTTGATACGGTCGGCATTCGCCTGCCGTCACACCCGATGGCGCGCGCACTCATCCGCGAGAGCGGCGTACCGCTCGCCGCACCCTCCGCGAATACCTCGGGCCGCCCCTCAACCACGACGGCCGCGCACGTCATGCGCGACATGGACGGCAAGATCGCGGCCATTCTGGACGGCGGCGCGTGCGGTGTCGGCGTGGAGAGCACGGTCATCACGCTCGCGCTCGAGCGGCCGCGCTTGCTGCGTCCGGGCGGCATCACGCTCGAACAGCTGCGCTCGGTGCTCGGCGAGGTCGATGTGGACCGCGCGCTGTACGAGAAGATCGGAGACGACGTCAAGGTTTCCGCTCCGGGCATGAAATACCGCCACTACGCGCCGAAAGCGCCGGTCACGGTCGTGCGCGGCGACCCGGACAAGACGGCGGCATATATCGCCGCCCACCTCGGCGAGCAGACCGGCGTCATGTGCTTCGACGAGTACCGCGACCGCTTCCCCGGCTGCGTCGTCGAGTGCTTCGGCTCGAAGGCCGACCTCGGCACGCAGGCGCGTGAGGTGTTCGACCGTCTGCGCGCGTTCGACGATACCGACGTGCGGCAGATCTGGGCGCAGTGCCCCTCGGACGAAGGGCTCGGCCTCGCCGTCGCCAACCGGATCAAAAAAGCCGCCGGTTTTTCGGTGGTGGAGATATAAATATGGGTGTTCCGAAATATGACGAAATGTATGCCGATTTTCTGAGTGCTTTATCTGACGGATATGAACACAAAATAGCAGACATACGAGAAAAAATAGCAGAACAGCGCTCTTTGACGGAGGCTGAGTTATCGGAACGACTGCCGAGTAATCGTGCTATGGTGTTCAACAGCCGCGTCGGTTGGACAAAAGCATATTTACTGAAGGCCGGACTGATTTCCTCCCCTAAACGCGGATATTGCATTATAACCGAAGAAGGCAAACGGCTGTTGTCTGAAAATCTTGAAAAAATAGATAACTGCATTCTGGAACGGTATGAAAGTTTTCGAGAATATGTGCGTCCATCGGTACAAGATACGGAGAATACCGAAAGACCGGCAAAAATTGAGAAGCAACCCGAGGTGCAGGATATATCCGACACAGCGCCGGACGAATTGATTGCAAAGGCCGTCGAAAAATTAAATGCGGAGCTGGCGGACGAACTCCTGAGCGCCGTCATGGAGCAGACACCGGCTTTCTTCGAGTGGATGGTATCGCATCTGCTGGAAAAGATGGGTTATGGCGTGTCTGAACTGGAACTCAGTAAAATCAATCATCAATCGCATGACGGCGGTATTGACGGAGTAATCCGTCAGGATAAACTGGGATTTAATAAAATCTACATTCAGGCAAAACGATGGGATTTGAATACGGTAGTCGGCCGTCCGGAACTGCAAAAATTTTATGGTGCACTGCCGAATGGAACGGCACATGGTCTGTTTATCACTACCGCATGTTTTTCGGATGATGCTATAAAATACGCGCAGAGCAGAGAAAATATCGTATTGGTAGACGGCGTTCGACTGGCCAATCTGATGATTGAACATAATATGGGTGTTTCGGTCGAAACACAGTATGTTATCAAGCGAATAGACTCGGATTTTTTCCGAGATGAATGAATTTCAGCAGGGAAGTGAACCAAATGAAAATCATCGGACTGACCGGCGGCAGCGGTACGGGCAAGGGCACGGTTGCGGCGCGGATGCGCTCGCTCGGCGCGGGCTGGGTAGACGCGGACGCGGTGTACCGCACGCTCTGCGCGGAGAGCCGCGAAATGCTTGACGCGCTCGATGCGGCGTTCGGCGGCGTGACGGACGAAAACGGTGCGCTCGACCGGCCGAAGCTCGCGAAGATCGTGTTTTCCGACCCGGAAAAGCTCGCGGAGCTCAACCGTATCACTACGCCTTATATCCGTGCGGCGTCGCTCGCGGCCATCCGTGCGCAGAGCGCCTGCCCTGTCGTGCTGTACGACGCGCCGACCCTGTTCGAGGCCGGAGCGGACGATTTCTGCGATGCGGTCATCGCTGTGCTCGCGCCGCATGACACGCGCGTTTCGCGCATCATCGAGCGAGACCATCTCCCGGAAGAGGCCGCCCGCGCGCGCATCGACGCGCAGCCGCCGGACAGCTTTTACCGCGCAAAATGCGGCTATATCATCGAAAACAACGGCGATCTCGATACACTGTACCGGGATACCGATGCTTTATATCAAATTCTCATGAAGTAATTCGGATTTTCGCAAAAGGAGAATGAACTATGACTTCCGAACAGCTTTTTTATGACAAAAAGACCGGCTTTGACCGCCTGACCGAGGCGGACAGGCAGGGCATCCAGACCTACGCCGAGGGCTACAAGACCTTCCTCGACGAGGCCAAGACTGAGCGCGACGCCGTGAAGGAGATCGCACGTATGGCGGAGGCAAAGGGCTTCCGCGCATGGACGCGCGACGATACCCTGAGGGTCGGCGACAAGATCTACCGCATCAACCGTCACAAGGGCATCATGCTCGCCGTGATCGGCGAGAAGAGCCTCGCTGAGGGCGTCCGCCTGACCGCCGCGCATCTGGATGCGCCGCGCGTGGACATCCGCACTGTGCCGCTCTACGAGGACAACGGCATGGCCTTTTTCAAGACCCATTACTACGGCGGCATCAAAAAGTATCAGTGGACTACCATTCCGCTCGAGCTGCGCGGCGTTGTCTGCGTCTGCGACAAGGGCGAGGTCAAGCGCGTCGAGGTCCGCGTGGGCGACAAGCCGGGCGACCCGAAATTCGTCATCACCGACCTCCTCCCCCATCTCGCCGCAAATCAGATGAGCAGGAAGGCGACCGAGATCGTTAAGGGCGAGGGCCTCAATATCCTCGTCGGCTCGGTCCCGAGCGAGACCGTGGACGAAAAGTGCAGCGAAAAGATCAAGCTCGCCGTAATGGAGCATCTGAATCGCGAATACGGCATGACCGAGGCGGATTTCCTGTCCGCAGAGCTGTGCTGCGTGCCGGCGTTTGGCGCCTGCGACATCGGTTTCGACCGCTCGTTTGTCGGCGCCTACGGCCATGATGACCGCGTCTGCTCCTATCCGGCGGCCACTTCCCTGTTCGACCTGACCGAAACGCCCGCGCATACCGGCGTCTGCCTGCTCGTGGACAAGGAGGAGATCGGCTCGGACGGCGTGACCGGCATGCAGTCCCGCGCGTTCGAGACTTTTATGGGCGATCTGTGCCGCGCACAGGATGTGTTGCTCGACGAGTGCTTTGAGAACTCGGTCTGCCTGTCCGCCGATGTGTGCAACGCCTTCGACCCGAATTATCCGGAGGTCTCCGAAAAGCGCAACGACGCGCGCGCAAACTGCGGCTTTGCCCTGGTCAAGTACACCGGCGCACGCGGCAAATCCGGCACGTCGGACGCGACGGCGGAGCTGATGGCGCGCATCCGCTGCATCTTCGACAAGGCCGGCATCATCTGGCAGACCGGCCAGCTCGGCCGCGTCGATCAGGGCGGCGGCGGCACGGTCGCGATGTACCTCGCAAACCGCAACATCGATACCGTAGACGCAGGCGTTCCGGTCCTGTCCATGCACGCTCCGTTCGAGTGCATCGCCAAGCTCGACCTCTATATGGCCTACAAGGGCTTCGGCGCATTCTACAAGGACTAAAGAAAATAAAAGACGCTGCGCATTGTGCTATTTGAGCTGCTAGCCCAAACTACTCGCAGCGCTAAATTATCCAATCTGCACCGGCTGGCCGCGCACTGATATGCGCGGCAAATCACGGCAGCAAAATTCCTCGGCATAAAGCAAAAGGAGAGCACAGACAAAAATCCGTGCTCTCCTTCGTTTTTAGCCAAGCATCTCCGATGCGACGGCCAAAGGAAGGTCAAGGGAGTCAAGAGGGGAAAGTACTCATCTAATCCGCGCAAGACGCGGGAAAGAGGATAGTGGGCTACGGCCGAAACCATTGGTGTCCTTTCCCCTTTTGCCCCTGCCGGTGGGCACCGGCAGTCTCTGCCACCAGACGGCGGCATCCCCCGGCAGCCGTTCGGCTGCCATCACTTCCCTGCCCCGAGGGGGCGGAAAAACTCACATCGCGTGATCGAGCGTCACCACCGGGTTAAACCGCTGGTCGATCGCCTTGAGATCGTCGTAAATCGTCATGAGCAGCCTGCGCTTGCCCTCATCGTCGTAGCTGAACGGCACGACAACGTCAAAGATCAGATTGATCTGCCGCTCGCCGTCCACAACGCGGAAATCGTGCATGGAGAGCTGTTCGTCGATGCCGCGCAGCACGCCGTCCACCTGCTCGCGCAGCGCGTTGATGTGCTCGTTGTTGACGTCGATCGGGTCCATATGGATGACGAGATAAACGCCGGTCTGCTGCCAGACGCGCTTCTCCGCCTCGTCGATCTCCTCGTGTACGGCGACAAAATTGCTGTCGCTCGGCACCTCGGCGTGCAGAGAGGCAAGGGCGCGGCCTGCGCCGTAGTTGTGAATGATCAGGTCGTGAACGCCGACAATGTGCTCGGAGTCGAGCACGATATGCTCGATATTCTTCGCCATGACCGGATCGGCGGCCTCGCCGAGCAGAGGCGCTACCGTATCGCGCGCGATGCCGATGCCCGACCAGATGATGAACGCCGCGACCAAAATGCCCACATAGCCGTCAACCGGCAGCGGGGTGAAGCGGCCCGCGACCATGCCGAGTACAACGACCGAGGTCGTGATCACATCGTTGCGGCTGTCCTGACCGGCCGCGATGAGTACCGGCGAGTCGATGCGGCGGCCGAGCGTGGTGTTGAACAGCCCCATCCACAGCTTGACGAGCATGGAGACCGCCAGAATACCGGTCAGAAGCGCGGAAAACGCGACGGCGGACGGATGAATGATGCGGTCGAGCGACGTTTTGAAGAATTCGAAGCCGACCAGCAGGATGATGAACGAAACGATCAGGCCGGCGATGTACTCCGTGCGGCCGTAGCCGAACGGATGCTTTTCGTCCGGTTCGCGGTTTGAGACCTTGAAGCCGACGATGGAGATCATGCAGGAAAGTCCGTCGGACAGGTTGTTGAAGGCGTCCGCCGCAATGGAAATCGCGCCCGTCACCAGACCGATGGTCAGCTTGAGCGCGAACAGGAACAGATTGCACGCAAGCCCCACCGCACCGGAAAGAATGCCGTACTGTTCGCGCACGGCCGCCGAGCGGGTGTCCTCCGCGTTTTTGATAAAAAGGCGAATGAGTGCCTTTGTCATAAAAATCCCCTCGCAAGTAAAATATGGTGTATCCCGAGGAGGATCGCAGCCTGGAGCACCATAACGGCGGGAATGCCGAACATGAAAATGCGGTGCAGGGTTTTGTGGCGGATGAGCAGCATGCAGGCGAAGACGCCCGGACCGCCGCCGACGAGCGCCCAGAAAAACAGCGTGCGCTCGGGCACGCGCTTCCAGCCTCGCGCCGCGGCGAGCTTGTCGTAAACACAGACGACAGCGCCGATCACGCTGACTGCGATGAAGTAGTATAACACGTTCTGCATGGAGACAGAACCTCCGTTTCCGGGATTTCTCCCAATTTTAGCACAACCGTCCGGTCAAAGGAAGTCAGAACGGCGAAAAGTAGCATATGCTAACGAAAAAGTAGCAAAAGCTAACGGGATTAGCGGTTTCTAACGCAAAAAAGTGCGCTGCACCGCAGTGCGGACAGAAGGAAACCGCAGAAGGACGGGAATTCCCTCTGCGGTCTCGGTAACGATCAGATGGATTCGCGGATGATGTCCTCGATCTCGCCCGACTCGAGCCTGCGCGGATCGGCACGGAACAGACCGCCCATCGTAACGACGGCGTTTTCTGCGATCTTTCCGCAGTCCTCTTCCCTGACGCCGTAGTCTGCGAGACGCAGCGTATCAACGCCGCAGGCCTGCTGCATCTCCGCGAGCGCCGCAAGGAAGTCCTCGGGACGGGTCGCGTCAGCCTTGCCCATCGCGCGCGCGATGGCCGCCATACGTGCGCCCGCGACCTCGGCAAAGCGCTTCCAGTAGGCGTTCGAGATCATGATAAGGCCCGCGCCGTGCGGCAGGTCGGGATGGAACGCGCTGAGCGCGTGCTCGATGGCGTGCTCGCCCGTGCAGCTGGACAGCGTTTCGACAAAACCGGCAAGCGTGTTGGCGAGCGCAACGTCCGCGCGCGCCTCGGCGTTCGAGCCGTCCCTGACGGCGGCTGCGAGCGACTTGCCGATCAGCTCGATGGCCTGAAGCGCGAACATATCGCTCATGGGCGTCGCAGTCGACGCGAGATAGCCCTCTGCGGCATGGAAAAAGGCGTCGAAGCCCTGATATGCGGTCAGATGCGGCGGAACGGTCATCATAAAATCCGGATCGACGATCGAAATCGCCGGGAAGCATTTTTCGCCGCCGCCGCCGATCTTTTCCTCGCCGTTGGTGATGACGGTGAACGGGTCGGCCTCGGTGCCGGTGCCAGCCGTGGTCGGGATCGCGACGAGGGGCAGACCGTCCTTCGCCATGCGTTTGCCGCCGCCCGTGCCGCCGTGGATGTAGTCCCACCAGTCGCCGTCGTTGGTCGCCATGATCGCGACGGCCTTCGCGGTGTCGATGGACGAGCCGCCACCCAGACCGACGATGAACGCGATCTTTTCGCTGCGGCAGCGCGCCGCGCATTCGCGCACGCCTTCGATGGTCGGATTGGGCTTTACCTTGTCGTAAACGAGCGTTTCATGACCGGCTTCCTTGAGAATGCCGGCGACCTTCGCCACATAGCCGAGCTTTGTCGTGGACGAGCCGCCCGTAATGATCAGACCGCGGCCCTCGGGCAGACGCGCACGCGAGAGCTTGCCCACCGCGCCGCTGCCGAAGAACAGCCGGGTCGGCATATAAAAACTGAAAACACTCATGTTGCAGCCTCCTTAAAAAAGGGAGCCGAGCGGCTCCCCCTGCACTTCGTGGATATTCGATATACAGGCGTCTGTCTATACAGCGCCCAACAATATCATTATAGCAAACTGCGGCTTCAAAGAAAAGAGTAAAATGCAACGAAAATGGTCGGAATATTTAGTGCATTATGCAAAGAAAAACTATGCAAAAAACGCTTGACGTTGTGCAGAATTGATGATATTATTAGGTCACAGAAAAGGAAAGGGCAAACACCCAAAGCCGAAAGTCCTATCTCACAGGCCCGGGCGACACCCGACAGAAACTTTTCTGAACAGATGGCGAAAGCCAAATCTTTTGAAAGAGGTGAGTCCAATGGTAACAGAAGAAATATCCTGCAAGCTTACGAGGCTCGCCAGGACGCTGTGACCGAAACGATCAAGGTGATAGCTATTAAAAAAGAACGCGGGTTCCAGACTACACGGACGAACCGCCTGAAAAGCGCGATCGGTTTCTGACCAAAGTTCGCACGGCAGCTTTGGGGAAGCGATCCCCTTTATGAAATATCCGGAATGACGACTGACGATGAACACGGATCGAGGCAGCGGGAAAGTAAGGTTCGTAAACGAAAACAAAGGCCATAAACCTCAAATGATGCGCCGAATGGTAGAAAACAGTATCCGATTGATACCTGCAAGATGCCGAATAACTGCGCACCCAATGGCCGATGGGCATGCTGATGAGCATGGTGGAGCAGGAAGAACGCAGCACGCGGAGATGATATCAAAGCGGCAGAACAATACGTTTTTTCGGCGGCAGGCAGACAACAACACTGATGCGGCCGCACATTTTCCCATTTATATAAAGTTTGAAAGTGTAAGACTCGAATTGATATTCATCAAGTCGGGTGAGACTCGTAAAAAGCAGGATAATTACACCATCTGTCAAATGAAATGTAAAGGACGAACTCCAATGCCGTAAGTCACGATGATCATTCCCCTTATTTCAGGAGAAAACCAAAACCGCAGTTTGATCTCTCACCGGTAAAGGCAACAGCTTTCGCAGAACGTTGAAAGAAAAAACTGAAGGCCATGCGAAAAAAATAATAATGCTATAGAAATTCTGATACAAAACAACGGCGAGTATCCCGTTGAGAAAAGAGGATCTATGGAAATCATCCAGTAAAAGCCCTCGTTTGATGTAATGCAAACGAGGGCTTTTTTTTACCTGTCGAAAACTCCGTTTTTCCGACAGGTTGTGTTCCGACTTCGCAGAACACGGGTCGTCCGAAAGTTCCCATGCGGAAGCTTCTTCTCCTGTTTCAGTTAAACGCTTCGTCGTCGCGCTCGGCAAACATGCGGTGAACGCGCTCCTTCAGCAGGGGCCAGCCGCTGAGGGACGGGTCGGCCGCGAGCAGCGCCTCCGCTTCCTCGCGTGCGTTCTGCATGAGCGCGAGGTCTGCGGCGAGGTCTGCCACGTGCAGCGCCGGGAGACCGTGCTGGCGGCGGCCGAAAAAGTCGCCGGGTCCGCGCTGAGAGAGGTCGGCGCGCGCGATTTCAAAGCCATCATTCGTCTTACAGAGGATTTTCAGCCGTTCCCGGGCGGTCGCGCCCTTGTCTGCGCCGAAAAAGACGCAGTAGGACTGCCGCGTACCGCGGCCTACGCGGCCGCGCAGCTGATGCAGCTGCGACAGACCGAAACGGTCTGCATCCTCGACGACCATGAGGTTCGCGTTCGGTACATCCACGCCGACCTCAATCACCGTCGTCGCAACCAGAATATCGTACTTTTGCGCCGCAAAATCACGCATTACCGCGTCTTTTTCGGCGTTTTTCATACGTCCGTGCAGCACTGCTACGCGGCGGTGCTGCAGCTGCGCCTGAAGATCCTTCGCGTGCTGCTCGGCGCTTTTGAGCCTGCTGTCCCCTTCCCCGTCCTCGACGAGAGGACAGACTACATAAACCTGTCCGCCTGCGGCGAGCTGCTTCTCGATGAAGGCGGTGATGCGGCGGCGCATATTCTCCCCTACCGCGTAGGTCTCGACCGGACTTCTGCCGGGCGGCGTCTCGTCCAGAATGGATACGTCGAGGTCGCCGTACATGATCAGCGCGAGCGTGCGCGGGATAGGTGTCGCGGACATGACGAGCACGTGCGGCATCTCGCCCTTGGCGGACAGCGCTGCACGCTGTGCGACGCCGAAACGGTGCTGCTCGTCCGCAATTACCGCGCCGAGACGGTGAAAAACGACGCTCTGCTGGATGAGGGCGTGCGTGCCGACCACGACGTTCGCGGCTCCGCTTTCGATGGCGGCGAGCGCCGCACGCTTCTGCGCGGCGGTCATCGAGCCGGTCAGCAGCGTGCAGGTCAGACCGAGCTTGCCGAGCATGGGCGAGAGGGTTTCCGCATGCTGCGCGGCGAGGATCTCGGTCGGCGCCATAAAGGCAGCCTGCCAGCCGTTCTGTGCCGCGAGCGCGCAAAGCGCCGCCGCAACGACGGTCTTGCCCGAACCGACATCGCCCTGCACGAGGCGGTTCATCGGACGGCCTGAGGCGCAGTCCGCCGCGATCTCCATGATGGCGCGGCGCTGCGCGCCCGTCGGAGCGAACGGCAGAGCTGCGAAAAATTCCTCCAGACGGTCCCCGCGGAACAGAATGCCGCTGTCTGCGCGGCGGCGCTCCTTGAGCTGCTGAAGGCCGCAGCAGAGCAGGAAAAGCTCTTCGAATACCATGCGGCGGCGCGCTTCGTTCACGTCTTCCCTGGTTTTCGGGCGATGGATGGCGGCGAGCGCGTCGGCAGCGTCCGGAAGGCGGTATTTGACGCGCAGGACCTCGGGCAGCGGGTCGGGCCAGTCCCCCGGCACCGCGTCGAGCGCGGCTTCGGTCACGCGCGCCATGTCGCGCTGCGTCAGACCGGCGGTCAGCGGATAGACCGGCACGATACGGCCGGGATTCCGGTCGTTTTCCGCGACTTTTTCCGCCTGCGGAGAGATCATCTGCCGCGCCCGGCCGAAGCCCTGCACCCTGCCGTAAAACAGATATTCCTGCCCGACGCGAAGCTGCGCCGCGATATAGGGCTGATTGAACCAGGTGACGCCGAGAGAGCCACTTTCGTCAAAGATCATGCATTTGACGAGCGTCATGCCCTTGCGGAGGCGGCTGACCTTCGGCTCGGTGCCGAGAATTGCGCGCACGGCATATCGGTCCTCATCTGCGATGTCCGCGATGCGCGTGATCTGCGTGCGGTCCTCATAGTCACGCGGATAGGTCTCCAGCGCGTCCTGCAAGGTCGAAATATGCAGTTTTTCGAACAGCTTCACCTTTTTCGGGCCGATGCCCTTGACGAACTGTACGCTGTCTGTGATGGCTGGCATGATGTCTCCCCTGCTGAAATTTTCGAATAAAATCTGTCTGGTTATACGAAAAATATGTGGTTTTTCATAAAAATCATTCAGATATTTTGTGAAGTAAGAACACAGCTTGTCGGCGAAACGCAAGTTTCGTCGACAGTTTCATTATCAATATTCTCTGTAAACTGCCTTGACAACGCCGAGGATCTGGCAGCCGGTGCCGTCGATGAGCGGGTACGCCGGGTTCTCCGGGCGCAGCCATACGCCGTCCGGCGTCAGGCAGAGCGTTTTGCAGGTCGCCTCGTCCTCGAGCAGCGCGATCACGATGTCGCCGTCGCGCGCTTCGGCGTCCTGACGGATGATGACGAGGTCGTCGTTCATGATACCGACGCCGATCATCGAGTCGCCGCGGATGCGCAGCGCGTAGTATTTGCCGCCGCTCGCCGCCGGCTCAAACGGCACATAGCCGATGTGCTCCTCGACCGCGAGGATCGGCATGCCGGCGGTGACGCGGCCGAGAATGGGCACGCGTGGCACCATGGAGGCGCCGCTGACCGGCGCGAGCGCACGGGATTTGTGGTCGCTCGCCTCAAGATAGCCGGCCTCCTGCAATTTCTTCAGATGGGCGTGCACGGTGGAGGTCGAGCGCAGACCGACCTCTGCGCAGATCTCGCGCACGGATGGCGGATAGCCGTGTTCCATGGAAAACGAGTTTATAAAATCAAGAATATTCTGCTGTTTATCGGATATTTTTTTCATGCTGCGGTCTCCCTCTCAATACCGTTGGAACATGTGTTCGGAATTATACCTTATTATATCGTGTTTCGCGAGTAAATGCAAACATTTGTTTGAAGAAAAACAGAAAAACTGTACTTTTGCTGCACGGTTTTGTCCTGCATTCTGCCGGTGGGATGTTCAATATCGGTGCATGTACTTGTATTTTCTGTGATTTTAGTATATGATATAGTAAACTACGAATGGGTTCCGCAAAAGCGGAAGATCATTTGATGCGAAAGCAGACGCAGGGAGGTTTTTTTATGACGATCAAGACCGATCTCGGATATATCGAAATCACGACCGAGGTTCTCGCCGGTATTGCAGGCTACGCAGCTTCGCTCTGCTTCGGCGTAAAGGGCATGACCATCCGCTCGATGACGGACGGACTGGCGCATTTGCTCGGACGCGAAAACCAGTCGCGCGGCGTAAAGGTGACCGAAGCGCCCGACGGCGGGGTCAATATCGACCTGCATATCGCGGTCGATCACGGCGTAAATATTGCGACCGTCTGCCGCTCGATCATCAGCGAGGTTCGCTACCATGTCGAGCGCCTGACCGGCGTGGACGTAAAGAATGTAGACGTTTACGTCGAGAGCATCCGTGCCTGAGACAGGCCGAAAAGAGTAAAACGGTACGGAATGACCGCGCTTTGACGCGGTAAAAGACCCGGAAGGGGAATTTAGGAGAGTTTTTTAGATGGCAGATACGAAAATCAACGGTGCGCTGTTTCAGTCCATGGTGACCGAGGGCGCACTCGCCATTACCGAACAGAAGGAACAGATCAACGAGCTGAACGTTTTCCCGGTGCCGGACGGCGATACGGGCACGAACATGTCGATGACCATGACGGCGGCGATGAACGAGCTGGCGAAGCTGAGCGAGCCGACGCTTGCAAAGGCGGCGGATACGACGGCTTCGGCGCTGCTGCGCGGCGCGCGCGGCAACTCCGGCGTTATCCTGTCGCTGCTGTTCCGCGGCATGGCGAAAAAACTGCGCGAGACCGAGGCGGCGAACGGCCGCGATCTGGCGCTTGCGCTGCGCGAGGGCGTAGATACGGCGTACAAGGCGGTCATGAAGCCGGCAGAGGGTACGATCCTGACCGTATCGCGCGTTGCGGCGCAGAAAACGGTAGAGCAGTGTCAGGCAGATGACTCGCTTTCCGCCGAGCAGGTGCTCGCGGCGATCGTCGAGCACGGCAGAGCTGCGCTCGCGGAGACCGTGCATCAGAACCCGGTGCTCGAAAAGGCGGGCGTCGTGGACGCCGGCGGTTTTGGCTTTATCACGATCTTAGAGGGAATGCTCGATGCGATGCGCGGCATCCATAAGGAGCGCACGGTCGAGCAGCCGGCCAGGGCGGCGGCGAACTTCGAGGCGATTCGCGACGAGGACATTACGTTCACATACTGCACCGAATTTATCGCGGAACGCAAGGACAAGGCGCGCAATGTCGGCCGTCTGCGTGCAATCTTGAACGATATCGGCGACTCGCTCGTTGTGGTCGAGGATGATGACATCGTAAAGGTGCACGTGCACACCGACCAGCCGAACAAGGCGCTGGAGGAGGGTCTGAAATTCGGCCCGCTCCTCACGGTAAAGATCGAGAATATGCGCGAGCAGCACACCGCGAAGGTCATCGAGGGCACGGCGGACACGCCGAAGGAGCGCGTGATCGTGCCGGCAGAGAAAAAGTACGGCTTTGTTGCCGTCGCAGCAGGCGAGGGCCTCAAGAGCCTGTTCACCGATCTCGGCGCAGATGCCGTCGTTCAGGGCGGTCAGACCATGAACCCCTCGACCGATGACATCATCCGCGCGGTCGATTCGGTTCCGGCAGAGGTCGTTTTCGTGCTGCCGAACAACAAAAACATCATCATGGCGGCCGAGCAGGCGGTTCATCTGTCTGAGGAGAAAAAGCTGGTCGTCGTTCCGACCAAAACCATTCCGCAGGGCATTTCCGCGATGCTCGCGGTCGATCCGGACGCCGAGCAGGATACCGAGCTTGCGACAGCGATGACCGAGGCCGCGTCTCATGTTCGCAGCGGTCAGGTGACGTATGCGGCGCGCGACAGCGAGTTCGATGGCAAAAAGATCAAGCAGGGCGAGTATCTTTCACTCAGCGAGGGCAGGCTGTGCGCCAGCGGTCGTGAGACGAGCGTGCTGAAAAAGCTCGTGCGCGAGATGGTTTCCGATGACAGCGCCTTTGCGACCGTGATCTTCGGCGAAGGCGTGACGGAGGAGCAGGCCGCAGAGGTCGAAAACCTGCTTCACAAGGCAAACAAGGATATGGAGATCTCGGTCATCAACGGCGGTCAGCCGGTGTACTATTATATCCTGTCCGTCGAGTAAAAAACACCCGCCTCCGCGCCTTGACAGACGGGAGGCGAGTGGGTATAATACAGATAGAAGGACACCGCTGTGCGGTTGGCCTTTTGCAGTTGAATTATTTAGATACTAACCGCTTGGGGACCAGCCGAGCGGTTAGTACGCTTTTATGACAAGAATGTAAAGCACAAGGGCGATACAGACTAAAATTCTCACGAATTTCTTCATAAAGCATCACTCCTTTCACAAGGAGTGCCAACCGCGAAGCGATGTCCGTCAATAATATATCAGAAACGACAGAGAATGTCAATTTTTTCGGAGTAAACCATGTCAGTATTCGATATTTTCAAGAAATTAGAGGAAGAAAAGACCGCAAAAGCGGCGCAGCCGATCGAGTGGCTCGTTGTCGGTCTGGGAAACCCGGGCAGCAAGTACGACAACACGCGCCACAACGCCGGTTTCCGTGCGCTCGAGAGCTACTGCGCGCGCAGCGGCCAGAAGATCGACCGCATGAAGTTCAAGGCGCTCGCAGGGGAGGGCATGCTCGGCGGCAAGCGCGTGCTGTTCCTCAAGCCGCAGACGTTCATGAACCTGTCCGGCGAGGCGGTGCGCGACGCGGCATCGTTCTACAAGATACCGCCCGAGCGCGTGATCGTGCTGTCGGACGATGTGTCGCTCGATGTCGGCACGCTGCGCGTGCGCCCGAAGGGCTCCGCCGGCGGCCAGAACGGTCTGAAGAACATCATTTACCACCTTGGCAGCGAGGATTTTCCTCGCGTGAAGATTGGTGTCGGCAAAAAGCCGCGCCCGGACTATGATCTTGCGGCGTGGGTGCTCGGCAGGTTCCCCGAGGAGGATCAGAAGGCGATCGACAAGGCCTGCGAGGATGCGGTAAGCGCCGCCGCGTGCATTATCGAGAGCGGCTGTGCCGCCGCCGCGCAGAATTTCAACGGCAAGAGAATATAAAAGCAGAACCGAGGACAGAGTCCTCGGTTCAGTTTGTTGATACAGTCTATTTTCGTGCCGGAACAGCAACCGCGCGGCAGCGCGCATGAAATAATATTTGCAAAGCAAATATATCAAAACCGGGGGCGTGTACCTCGGTTTTGATACTTTGAGAGGGAAAAAGTTTCTGCATGGGAACTTTTGGACGTCCGTGTTTTGCGAAGTCAAAACACAGATTGTCGGAAAAACGAAGTTTTTCGACAGTCTCAACCGAGGACAAAGTCCTCGGTTTTGACGTATATGGGGGATAAGATCAGTCTTTTACAAGCAGCCGGCGCAGCCAGTGCAGCAGGCCGCGCTCCTCCTCGGAGGCGTGCTGCGCCTGTTTGTGCGCCATGCTGACGGCCTGCTGCATCAGCAGATCCTGCGCACAGATCGGTTCGGGGACGGAAGGCTTTTTCTGGTAGCTGCCGTCGGGCTGAAGCACGCGTGCCTTGACCGTATCGTGCTGCATGGCGAACAGAATATCATGCAGCCGTGCGCGGACCGCCGGGCTGTCGATCGGGCAGGCGATTTCAACGCGGCGCTCGGTGTTTCGCGTCATCAGATCGGCCGAGGAAATGTATATTTTCTCGTTTTCGCCGCGGCCGAACACATAGATACGCGAATGCTCGAGAAAACGGCCGACAATGCTGGTAACGGTGATGTTTTCGGTCTTTCCGGGAACGCCGGGAAGCAGGCAGCAGATGCCGCGGATGATCATTTCCACGGTAACGCCGGCGCAGGACGCTTCGTGCAGCTTCTCGATCATGTCGATGTCGGTCAGCGAGTTGAATTTGAGCAGGATGTAGCCGTCGCTGCCCTTGGCGATCTCGCCGTCCATGAGCGACAGGATATTGTTTTTGAGGCTGGTCGGCGCGACGAGCAGCCGGTTATAACGTCCGTTGAGGTTGCTCATGGCCATATTGTTGAAGAACTGCGCGGCATCCATGCCAATGGACTCGCTCGAGGTGACGAGCGAAACATCGGTATACTGACGGGCGGTTTTTTCGTTGTAGTTGCCGGTGCCGACCTGCGTGATATAGCGCACGCCGCCGCGCTCCCGGCGCGTGATGAGGCAGATCTTGGAATGCACCTTATAGTCCTCGAAGCCGTAGATGATCTTGCATCCGGCTTCTTCGAGGCGTTCGGACCAGTCGATGTTGTTCTGCTCGTCGAAACGGGCGCGCAGCTCGATCAGAACGGTCACATCCTTGCCGTTTTCCGCCGCCGCGCACAGATATTCGACCAGCTTCGCCTTGCTCGCGAGACGGTAGATCGTGATGCGGACGGAGAGAACGGGCGGGTCATTTGCCGCCTCGCGGATCATCTGGAGAAAGGGCTCCATGCTCTCATACGGATAGGAAAGCAGCACATCGCGCTGAAGCGCGGTCTTGAGCAGGCTCTGTCCGGCCGGGAGCATGGCAGGCTGCTGCGGAATGAACGGAGGATCACTCAGGCGGGAGCGTCGGCCGTCGCTCAGATAATCGCCCAGAGAAAAGGCGTAGCTCATGCGCAGCGGCGCACTGCGGGAGAGGAAGATCTGCTCGTCGGTGACTTCGAAACGCTTGTGGAGGCACTCCTTGAAGTGGGAGGACACCGGGCGGCTGAGTTCGACGCGGACGATCGCCATGCGGCGGCGCTGGCGCAGCATGCGCTCCATTTTTTTGCGCAGATCGACCTGCTCCGAGCCGAACGGCTCATCATCGAGCGGCACATCTGCGTTCCGCGTGACGCAGAAGACCGTCTTTTCGAGCACATCGTACATTTCGAAAATACTGTCCGCGAAGGCGAGGAGTATGTCCTCGGTCATAAGATAGCGGCGCTTGTCGTTCGGCAGGAAGGTGATCGGCGGCAGGGGGGCCGGCACGGGGATCAGGCCGAGCCGCTCGTTCTTCTTGTGGCTGAGCAGCACGGCGATGTGCAGCACCTTGCCCTCGAGGTGAGGGAAGGGGTGGTGCGAGTCCACGACCTGCGGCGACAGCACCGGCGCGATCATGGTGTTGAAATACTGTTTGATATATTTCCGCTCGCTGCTGTCGAGCTCGTCCATGGAGGTGCGGCACAGATCCTCCTGCGCGAGGCGGGCGTCAACATCGCGGAACGCTGCGTCGCGCCGCGCGTACAGCGGCTCTACCGCCGCATAGATGCGGCTGAGCTGTTCTCCGGCGGTGAGACCGGACTTGGTGTCGCGGCGGTTCGGCTCGAGCGCCGCCATGTCGGTCAGGCTGCCGACGCGGATCATGAAAAATTCATCCAGATTGCTGGTGAAAATCGCAAGAAATTTGAAACGTTCGAGCAGAGGAACGGTCTCATCCTCCGCCTCAGCCAGTACGCGCGCATTAAATTCAAGCCAGGACAGCTCTCGGTTCTGTGTATATCCCTGATTCCAGATCGCGTCTGTCATGATCGAATCCCCCTTTCAGAAGGCCGCAGAGCGGCATAATAATTTTTGACTGACGTTAGTATACCGCAAAGAGATGGGATATGCGCGAAATCTGCGTAACGAGTAAGTAAAAACCGCTCGTTTTATGGGGAAACGGGCGGTTTTGTGGGGTATTAGCCATTCAGCATTGCGTCAATACTTTGAGCAGACCAATAGAAAGAAACGGTACCATCGTTGTCATAGGGATTAATCGTGGCAAGCGAATTTTTATAACTGCCGAAGCGGGTTGTATAGTTGCCGATATTTTCTTGTTTGCTGTAAACTTTGTATTCGCCGGTTTCGCGGAAATATGCGCCAAGCAGACCGCGCCCGGAGTTATACAGAACACAGAATACTGAACCTTTGGTATCAGTAAAAGCAGCGAAATCGCCTGTTTCATTGGTCAGACTCGGTACTTCTGCCAGCTTTACGATTTCGTTATAACGGTCTTTGAGATTATCATATGTTTTCTTATCTTCGGAGTTCGTTACTTTTTTGCCGCTCTGGCTTGCAATCGTAAAAATGTAACCATTAGACGGCCAATCCGCCGAGCCATACGCTTCGCTGGCGACGGTCTGGACGGCCTCGTGCAGCATACGGGTTTCCGCGACGACCTGGTCGCGTTTGGCCCTGTCGATATAGCCGGTGAGGGCGGGGATGAGGAGGGAGGCGAGTACCGCGAGAATGACGAGCACGACGATCAGCTCAACGAGCGTAAAGCCGCGCCGGTTTTTGAATATTTTCATGAAAACTCCTTTTTTTGCTTTCGTTCAGCCTTATGATCTTATTATAACAAAAACGAAGGCGGAAAACAGGGGAAAAGCGGCAGATCAGCGGCCGCGGGGCAGAGTATTTTTATCCTGATAGTAGGCGCTCTTTGCCTGATACATACGGGTCTCCGCGATGCGGAGCAGATTTTCCATGCGCAGCGACGCAGTCTCGCAGGTTGCCCAGCCGAGAGCGGCGTGATAATCCTTCTGCTCGATGGCGAGGGAGAAGGCGCGCACCTTGTCGTGCAGCCTGTCCTCGGACAGGTCGGGCGCGAACGCGACATATTCGTCGCCGCCCATGCGGTAGGTCAGCTTGTCACCGAACTGCTTTTTCAGCTCGTCCGCCACCTCGCGCAGCATGATATCGCCGGCCTGATGCCCCTTGGCGTTGTTCAGCTCGTGCAGGCCGTTGATGTCCATGTAAACGCAGCTGAGCGTGCGCCGACAGCGGTCGGGAATATCGTTCTGCTCGCGTTCGAAGGCGTTTCGATTGCGCAGACCGGTGGTCTGGTCGTTTTCCGCGACGTAGCGGAGCCTGGCGCGGGTGATGAAATTCTGCATCATCATGTGCATGACATAGGTCGAGGCGATGATCGAGATGCAGCCGTATATGATGCCGTTGAGCATATCGATCTGGATGATCCTCGCGTCCTTGGTGACGGATACAAAGAGACAAAACAGCATATCCCAGATGGCGATGCTGCACGCGTTTTCGAGCGGCGGCATGATGAACAGCGTGGGAAGTGTGAGCAGAAAGGCGATGAATGCGGTCGCCGGTCCGCCCGGACTGGTCACGGTGCTGAGATAGATGCCGAGCGAATACAGCGAGCCCAGAAACAGAGAAAGACAGATCTGCAGACCGACTCTGCTGCGCCGACCGACATAAAGCGTGATCGGAAGCAGAAGGCAGGAAATGCTGAGCACGATGAGATAGGCCGGGAGGTTGGGCGCGAGCACGACACTGAAAACCGCATAGACGGAGGAAATCAGAAGAAAGATGATACTGATAGCGAGAAATGCGACAAGTCGGTTGTAATTGTAGAGATGCATCTCCTGCTGGACCTGGGCGAATTCTTCCGGATTTGCTCCGGCGTAGAGGAGAAGCCGCTTGATTTTTTCCATAGTGAACAACCCTTCGAAGATATGGTATTACGGCGAGGGAAGGGATCATTTGACCTTTATGGCGATACCGCCGCAGCTTGCACTGTGCAGTATTACCTTATCATAGTATAACACAGAAAACGGCGGAGAAAAAGAGAAAATGTAAAACAATAGCCGCGAGAAATTCAATATAAATAACGAAAAAACGTATAAGACCGGAAAAAAGGCACCTCGTGCACGCTGGTGCATAAGGTGCCTTTTCCTTGATTCAGTCAATGCCGCGCATCGGGAAGCGCTGCGGCCGGGCCTTTTTGCCCTCGGGCAGGAGCGCTGCGGCGAGGTCGGGACGGGAGGTCTCGATGAAGTTGACGCCGCCGCGGATGAGCGTGTCGAGCGTGCGCGGGTCGTTCGTCGGCAGACTCATGGTAAACAGCCCTGCGGCGCGGCAGGCGCGGAGCAGAGGCGGCGTAAGATGAGCCGGCGCGGCGCGCAGGCCGAACAGGCCGGTCGTCTGCGAGGCGTTCACGAGCGCTGCGATGTTGTCCGGCACAGCCGGCATTTCGCCCATGATGTGCAGGTCGGGGTTGGTCGCCGCGAGGCGCGCCGCCTCCACCAGCCCCAGACCGACAAAGACCGCGTCGTCCAGATAATCGGTCTGACGCAGGGTCATGCGCATCTGCGGCAGCAGGCTTGGGTCGCGCAGCGTGATGGCGATCTTCGACCGGCAGGCGCGCGCGAGGTCGAGCGCCTGTCCCACAGGGAGCAGACGGGGCGCGACCTGGCGCAGCTCGGTATAGGTGTGGTCGCAGACGGCCACCGCGCCGCCGTTCGGCGCGAGAACATATCCGTCCGACGAGAGCACGGCGATGCCGTCCGAGGTCATGTCGACCGAGAGACAGCAGCCCTTTGCGCCCTCCTCATTTCCGGCGAGGATGGAGTCCAGTCCGTCGCGGTCCGTACCCATGCAGCCTGCGGCGGACAGGATAAAGATATCAGCTGTGGTATATGGCAATACCGGTTCCTTCTTTCTCAAACAGTCTGTCCGCAGTCATCGTCCGAAGGCTCAGACCTTCTCCGGCTCGTCGTACTCGACGCCCTGCGTGTCGACGGTAACGGTCTTCATGCGCTGGGTCTCGCGCGGACGGTCGTGCCAGTCGCGCTTGGTGTTCACGATGGCGTCAACAACATCCAGGCCCTCGATGACCATGCCGAAGGAAGCGTACTCGTTGTCCAGATGCGGCGCGTCGTCGGTCATGATGAAGAACTGGCTGCCTGCGGAGTTCGGGTCTGCGGTGCGCGCCATGGACAGCACGCCGCGGGTGTGCAGCAGGTCGTTCTGGAAGCCGTTGTGAGTGAACTCGCCGCGGATCTCGTAGCCCGGGCCGCCCATGCCGGTGCCGTCCGGGTCGCCACCCTGGATCATGAAGCCCGGGATGACGCGGTGGAAGATGGTGCCGTCATAGAAGCCCTTGCTCGCCAGGGAGATAAAGTTGCGCACGGTGTTCGGCGCAACCTCGGGGTACAGCTCGGCGCGGATGATGCCGCCGTTTTCCATTTCGATAGTAACGATAGGATTGCTCATTATTTATCAACTCCATAAAAATTTTGCGTGTAGTCGCATTCTGTATTAGTATTGTAGCAAATTTCCCGATATACGGCAAGTGGTGTTTGGGGAATAAGCGGCCTGCGCGGAAAAACAGGGGAGAGGGGCGGCGTCTGCCGCGAGTAATCCACTTTATCCACAGGAGTTTCCACAGGCGCGCTGGGGATAACGTTGTGGATAAAGTGGATAACTTTTTGTATAGGGCGGTCAATCTGCTGACCAGTGGCCGATTTGGCATTTACCGTCTGTAATATTTTGTCGAGCGGGCGGTGCACATAAAACCGGCGCGTCTGTGGAAAACTCACACAGACGAGAGAATTATCCACAGACGGAGAGGAGCGTATCCATGGCAGAAGAGATCACCGCCGTCCCGGCGCCCGAGCGCAGCAGCATCGCCGAGACCGGCTCCATCACCGCGCATACCGCGCGGGGGACCGTGCACTGCATCACCATCGTCGGCCAGATCGAGGGGCATATGGAGCTGCCGGCGCAGAACAAGACCACCAAGTACGAGCATCTCATCCCGCAGATCGCGGCGGTCGAGCAGGCGGAGGATATCGACGGTCTGCTCGTGCTGCTGAACACGGTAGGCGGCGACGTCGAGGCCGGACTCGCCATCGCGGAGCTGATCGCGGGCATGACAAAGCCCACCGTTTCGCTCGTGCTCGGCGGCGGGCATTCGATCGGCGTGCCGCTCGCGGTAGCGGCAAGGCGCAGCTTTATCGCGGCTTCCGCCGCCATGACCATTCATCCCGTGCGCATCAACGGGACGATCATCGCGGTGCCGCAGGCGTTTGAATATCTCGCGAAGATACAGGAGCGCATCAGCGATTTCATCACGGGGCATTCGCATATCCAGCCGGAACGGCTGGCCGGCCTGATGCGCGAGACCGGACAGCTGACCGCCGACGTCGGTACGGTCATTTCCGGCCGCGAGGCGCAGGAGATCGGTCTGATCGACCGGGTCGGTACGCTGTCGGACGCGCTCGAGGAGCTTTACGGCATGATCGAGCGGCGAAAGGCAGAAAAATAATCAGTTTTCCTCCAGATAGTCGCGGATGCAGTCGACGAATTCCGCGCCGTAACGGCGCGCCTTGGCCTCGCCTACGCCGCGCACGCCGAGCAGCTCGTATTCGCTCTTCGGCTGCCGCGCGGCCATGTCCGCGAGCGTCGCGTTCGAGAACACGACATACGGCGGCACACCGGCGCGCTGTGCGACCTTTGTGCGCAGTGCACGCAGCTTTTCGAACAGCTTTTCATCCACATCGGCGGACAGCTCCTCGGTGCGGCGGACGGTCTCGGGCTTTTTCTCGCGCGGCAGGCGGATATGCAGCTCACCCCGGCCGCGCATGAGGGCGTTGCCGGTTTTCGTGAGGAAAAGCGCGTTGTAGCGCTCGGGGTCGGCGGTCAGCAGGCCGCGCTCGAGCAGGACGTCGATGAGCTGCCGCACGCGCACGGCGGTCTGCTCGCTCATGATGCCGTAGGTCGAGAGCGTGTGGAGACTGAAACGGCTGATCTGCTCGCTCTTGCTGCCTGTGAGCACGGCGGCGACGACGATTTTGCCGAAATGCAGCCGCCGCTCGTCGAGACGGTAGACGCAGGACAGGATCTTGCGCGCGTCCATCGTCGCGTCTACTTCCTCGAAATTCGTGTCGCAGTTTCCGCAGTGACCGCAGCAGACGGGCGCTTTTTCGCCGAAGTAGTTGAGGATATACCGGCGCAGACAGTCGGTCGTGGTGGCGTAGAACGTCATCTGCTTTAAGCGTTCCATATCGCGCTCGATGAGCGCACGGCGCGTTTTCTCGTCGATGGAGTCGTCGTCGTTCTCGTGGCTGTGCTCGATGAGAAATTCCGCCGTACGCACATCCTGCCCGTTGTACAGCAGGATGCAGTCCGCGGCTTCGCCGTCGCGTCCGGCGCGCCCGGCCTCCTGATAATAGCTCTCCATGTTCTTCGGCATATTATAGTGAATGACGAACGAGACATTGGACTTGTCGATGCCCATGCCGAAGGCGTTGGTCGCGACCATGATGGTCTTGCGGTCGTACAGGAAGTCGTCCTGATTGGCGAGGCGCTCCTCGGGGTCGAGACCGGCGTGGTAGCGCGTCGCGGGCAGGCCGCGGCTCAGCAGCATATCGCACACCTCCTCGACCGTCTTGCGCGTCGAGCAGTAGACGATGCCGCTCTTGTCGCGCCGCTGGAGCAGGTGCGCAAGCAGGGCGGAGGGCTTGGAGGACGGTTTTTCGACCGCGAAGTATAGATTGGGGCGGTCGAAGCCGGTCGTGATGACGAACGGGTCCTCGAGACCGAGCGCACGGATGATGTCGTCGCGGACCTCGGCGGTCGCGGTCGCGGTGAAGGCGGAAACGAGCGGGCGCTGGGGCAGGGCGGCAAGAAAGTCGAGGATCTTCAGATAGCTCGGGCGGAAATCCTGTCCCCACTGCGAGATGCAGTGCGCCTCGTCCACCGTCACCATGGAAATCGGCACGCGGCGTGCGAAATCGAGGAAGAACGGCGCGGTCAGCCGCTCGGGCGCGACATAGAGCAGCTTGTATTCGCCGCGTCCGGCGAAATACAGCGCGTCGCGCATCTCCTCGAACGACAGGGCGCTGTTGATGCAGGCGGCCGGGACGCCGGCCTCATTCAGCGCGCCGACCTGATCCTTCATCAGCGAGATGAGCGGCGAGATGACGAGCGTCAGTCCGGGCAGCGCGAGCGCCGGGACCTGATAGCAGATGGACTTGCCGGCGCCGGTCGGCATGATGCCGAGCGTGTCGCGCCCGGAAAGAATGGCCTGCACGAGCTCGTCCTGTCCCGGACGGAAGCTGTCGTAGCCGAAGTACTGTTTGAGAATTTCCTGTGCGGTCGGCATGTAAAGGCTCCTTCATACATAGTATGAACCTATTCTACCACATTTCCCGGGACAAAGCAAACTGATGTTCGCATAAATGGCGTTTCCGGCAGTCTTCTGCCGGTTTACAACCGGCGCGTGCTGTGCTATACTATATCATTGGATTAGAATATACACACGAATTTTTACTTCACAGGAGGAAATATCCATGCTTTGCAAGAAATGCGGCAGGGAGCTGCCCTATGCAGGGGGCAAGTTCTGCCCGTTCTGCGGCGCGCCCGTTGAGCAGACCGGCGTGAGCGACGAGACCGAGGTGTTCACCACGCTGCCCGAGGAGCTGCGGAACGCAGGCGGCGCCCCGGCGGACGGCGGCATCGACCTTTCGGCGTTCGATGCGGCGCGCAGACAGAGCCGGCAGGCGCTCGAGGATGCCGAGGAGACCATGGCCATCGATCCGCTCGCAGATACATCCGAACAGCCGGCGGCGGCGTCCCGCGTGCCGCAGCAGCGCCCGGAAGTCCGCCCTCGTCCGACGCAGGACGCACCGCGCACGACCTATTACGGCGGCCGTCCCGACCCGGATGACCGTGTATACCGCAAGCCGTCCAGGGGCAGGCGCGCAGCGGTCGTGACGCTCGTCGTGCTGCTCGTCGCGGCGCTCATCGGCGGCGGCGTGTGGTTCTTCATGAACAATCACAAAAACGACGAAAATCTGACGCTGGCGGAGAAGTATATGGACCGCGGCGACTTCGACAAGGCGCTTGACTACTACGAGAAGGCGGCGGAGGAGGCCAAGGACCCGACCGCGATCAATGCGGCGATGCAGCTCATCCGCGACTATCAGAATGCGGAGGATTATGTAGACAGCGAGCAGTACACCGAGGCCATCGCGGCGCTCAAGCAGCTGCGCGACCGCGTGACCGATAAGGACTCCACCATGTACAAGTCCATCGAGGATCTGCTCAGCAAGGCGCAGAGCGCACAGTCGGACAGCGCTTTTGCTTCCGATCTGGAGGAGGCGCAGGGCTATCTGGAGGATGACAAGCTGGATGCGGCCTCCGGCAAGCTCGATTCGCTCGAGCAGGACTCCTCGCTGACCGACGAGCAGAGGAAGCAGGTCGAGGACATGAAGAACAAGCTCCAGTCCGCAAAAGACAGCGCACAGCAGCAGCAGGAGAATGAGCAGAAGAAATCCGAGCGCAAGCAGGCGTTCTCGAGCGAGATGGACGAGCTGGAGAGCGACGATCTCAAGATCTCCTCGGCGGCGAACGCAGAGGATGAGCTGGCCATGACGGCAAGCTCGTTCGAGCAGTGGGATGAGCTGCTGAGCGAAATGTATGATTATCTGGCGGGCGTGCTCAACGCAGACCGGTATGCGTCCGAAGAGGAAAACTACAAGAAGTGGGTCGCGGAGCGCGACAGCGGCGCGGAAAATGCCGCGAGTGCGACCGAGGACAGCACGCAGAAGCAGCTCGCGTCGTACAGCTTCAAGCAGAGCTATACCAAGGCGCGCTGCTACAAGCTGCTCGACATGATGTAAGAGCCTGTCGCGAAACTGACGTTTCGCCGACAAGCTGTGTTCTGACTTCGCAGAACACGAGTCGTCCGAAAGTTCCCATGCGGAAACTTTCTCCCTCTTAAAGTAAGAAAACCGAGGCACATGTCCTCGGTTTTCTTGCGTTTGCGCAGCAAACGCTATTCCATGCGCGCTGCCGCGCGGCTGCGTTTGCCTCGTGAGACAAAACTTTATCGGCAGAGCAATGTATTTTTTATTGTGGATGTTGGAATTTCATTCTTATTGTGCTATAATCAAATAAAATATTGCTGATATATGCGAACATACGGCGTGCGGAAAGCAGCGATATTACAAAACTATGAGAGTGAGAGATGCACTATGAGTATCACGCGAGTATGGATCGCGGGTGCGGGCGGACGGCTCGGTTCTGCGCTTTATCACCGGTTCAGCGGAAACACCGACTATAAGCTCGTCACGAGCGACCGCGACGTCCCGATCGAGGATGCGCGCGAGGCTGGCCGCTTTGCCGACCTCAACCACCCGGACGTTATCATCAACTGCGCCGGTCTGACCGATGTGCGCGCCTGCGAGGAAAAGCCTGAGGAAGCGTACAAGATCAACGCCATCGGTGCGAGAAACCTTGCGGTCGCGGCGCGCCGCATCGATGCGAAGCTCATCCAGATCTCGACCGATGACGTATTTGGCGGCGATGATGACACGGCGCTGTGCGAGTTCGACGACGCGCATCCGACCACCATGTACGGCAAGAGCAAGTATGCCGGCGAGAAGCTCGTTCGCGAGCTGACCGACAAGCACGTTATCGTGCGCTCCTCGTGGCTGTACGGCGTCGGTTCGTATGATTTTGTCGACCGCGTGCTCGACAACGCGAAAAAGGACGGCAAGGTCGTGCTGCCGGAGGACGAGATCTCCTCTCCGACTTCTGCGGACGCGCTGGCAGGCTTTATCGAGTGCCTGATGCACACCCGTGAGTTCGGCCTGTATCATGCCTCCTGCGATGGCTCGTGCTCGCGCGCGGAGTGGGCGCGCGAAATCCTGCGCCTGAACGGCATGGATCATATCCCGGTCATCTCCGCGGCGGAGAACACCGAGCTGCGTCCGCGCTTTACGCTGCTCGACAACATGATGCTGCGCATCACCGGTCTGTATCAGATGCCGGACTGGAAGACCGCGCTTGCGGACTATTTCAGCACGAAAAAGGGAGGTGCGCACAAGTGAGCGGAGCGAAAGAGAAAAAGAAAATCGGTCTGACAACGCAGATCTTTATTGCGCTGATTGTGGGCGCCATTCTGGGTATTGTGCTGCATGTCGCCGCGTCTGACGTGGAATTTGTGCAGAATGTATTGATAAACGGTGTGTTCTATGTCATCGGTCAGGGCTTCATCCGTCTGATGCAGATGCTTGTCGTACCGCTGGTTTTCTGCTCGCTGATCTGCGGCGCGACCGCGATCGGTGACAGCAAGACCCTCGGCAAGGTCGGCATCAAGATCATCGGCTTCTATATCCTGACGACCATGATGGCAGTCGCGGTCGCTCTCGGCATTGGCCTGCTCATCAGGCCGGGCATCGGTCTGGATATGTCGCAGGTGCAGCAGGTCGAGACCGGCATCGAGGGTGGCCAGTCGGTCAGCTTCGCGGAGACCATCCTCAATATAATCCCGAAGAACCCGATCGGTGCGCTTGCGAACGGCGAAATGCTCCAGGTCATCGTTTTTGCGCTGATCGTCGGCATCATCCTTGCGAAACTGCAGGATAAGACCCAGCTCGTCACGAACTTCTTCCAGCAGGGCAACGATATCATGATGGAGATGACCATGATGGTCATGCGTCTGGCGCCGATCGGCGTATTCTGCCTGATCGCAAAGACGTTCGCCGGTCTCGGCTTCTCCGCGATGGTCCCGATGTTCAAGTATATGGGCGCGGTTCTGCTCGCGCTGTTCATCCAGTGCTGCGGCGTATACCAGATTCTGCTTGCGCTGTTTACGCGCCTCAATCCGCTGCGCTTCCTCAAGAAGTTTGCTCCGGTTATGGGCTTTGCCTTCTCGACGGCTACTTCCAATGCGACGATCCCGATGAACATCGACACGCTGGAGGAAAAGATCGGCGTTAACCGCCGTATTTCGTCCTTTACCATTCCGCTCGGCGCGACCATCAATATGGACGGCACGTCCATCATGCAGGGCGTTGCGGTCGTATTCGTCGCGCAGGCGTTCGGCATTACGCTGACTCCGGCGGATTATCTGACCGTTATCGCGACGGCGACTCTCGCATCCATCGGCACCGCAGGCGTTCCGTCTGTCGGCCTGATCACGCTCGCGATGGTATTCGATTCGGTCGGTCTGCCGGTTGCCGGCATCGGCCTGATCATGGGTATCGACCGTATTCTTGATATGGCGCGAACTGCGGTCAACATTACCGGCGACGCGGTCTGCACCACGATCGTTGCACATCAGGACGGCGCGCTCGATAAATCCGTATTTAATAAAAATTAAGACAGCACCGCACAGGAAAAGCTCCGGCACTTTGCGGAGCTCGTGCGGCGCCGCGTGAAATCGTTTTTTGCAGCGGGCACGGTTTGACAGACCGTGCCCGTTCTGTTATAATAAGTACACGCCGCCATGGCGGAACTGGTAGACGCAGGGGACTTAAAATCCCCCGGAGTTAAACCCGTGCCGGTTCGATTCCGGCTGGCGGCACCAAGGATTCCTGCACTTTCGTTTGAGAGTGCAGGAATTTTTTGCTTTTTTATCGTTTTCTGCAACTTCTCTGAAAAATTTTGTCCCATGCGTGTTGGCAAAAATTTTTCGTTTGCCAACAATTTGCCAACAAATCAGCACCAAAACATGCTTCGCGCGGAAGCGTAAACAGACCTTTTTGTGAATGTTCATGTGTTCTTGTGCATAATATTCAAAACCATATCTGCTGCGGCATTGGCTGTATTCATCTTGTCGCGGTAGTCCAGATGCGTATAAATGTCCGCCGTGGTCTGATAGGTTGAGTGACCGAGCCAAAGCTGAATATCTCGCAGAGAGATCTTCCGGCGGCACAGCATAGTTGCGCAGGTGTGGCGCAGGTCGTGGAATCGTATCCGTGGCAGCCCCGCCCGTTTCAGCACCCGCTGGAGCATATGCAACACGCTGCCCGGTGACATAGGGCCTCCGCTTGGCGATGGGAATACCCATTCGCTGCTACCCGTTTTTCTCCTTTGATGCATCAGAACGCTTATCGCGTCTGCCGACAGGGGCAGTGTGCAGTAGGCGTTTTTCGTTTTCAGCGGGGCCTCGACCACCTTGCCGTTTTGCCGGGATATAGCCCGCTGCACCTTGACCACTCTGCGGTCGAAATCTACATCCGTCCATTTCAGCCCCAGCAGTTCGCCCCGCCGCAGTCCGGTGGCGAGATCAAGGTAGTAGAGCTCGTACACGCCGCTGTCCCTGGCTTCTTGGAAGAAGGCGCTGAGTTGGTCGGCAGTCAGCGTTTTCATCTCCTTGTGTTCGACTTTTGGCAAGGCGCAGCCCTGCGTCGGGTTGCGGGTTACCAACTTCTGCTCCCTGGCGAGATTATACGCCGAGCCGATCATCTGGTGGATGTTCCGCACGGTCTTTGGCGCTAACCCTTTCGGCTTTTTCTTGGCCTCAATGCGGTCTACTCGCCCGCCATCCAACAGGTGCTTGTAGAACCGCTGCAAATCCAGAGAAGTCAACTCTGTCAGCGGGACGCTGCCAATCTGCGGCTTGATGTGGTTCTTGAGGAAACCCTGACTGGTCTTGAACGTGGACGGGCGCAGCTTGATTTTCGCGTAGTTTTCCATCCAGATCTCAAGCCAACTTCCCACGGTGCAGGTTTTCGCTTTGCCGTAGTCGATGCCGACGTTCTCCTCGATGGCTTTTTTCAGTTTTTCTTTTACTTCCGCCTGCGTTTTTCCGAGGACATTTTTGATGATGGACTTTCCGGTTTCCGGATCGTGACCGACAGTGTATCTTCCCTCCCAGCGGCTGTCCTTTCGTTTGCGGATGTTCTTCTTCTGTTACAGCGGTGCGATTTTTGGGCGGTCAAGAAGCCCTTTCCATTGACTACAGCGGAACAAAATATGTCCCGTTTTTTCTGGAATAGCAGCGGCTCACGCAAAACAGCCCCGGTTCCCTGTGAAAGGGACCGGAGCTGTTTTTTTCGTCACTTCATGGAGCGATACAAAAACGCCGCGATCTGCGCTCTTGTGCAGGCGGCGTCGGGGTCAAAGCGACCGCCGCCGACACCGGAGGTGATGCCATGCTCCACAGCCCAAGCCACCGCCTGCGCGTAGTAGCTGTCGGTGGGGACGTCGGTGAAGCTCGCCGCGCTTCCCGCCGCAGGCTGGCCCATGGCGCGCCACAGCATCGTGACCATCTGGGCACGGTTGATGGCGGCGTCGGGGTCTGTGCCGTCGGAGATGCCCTTGGCTTTCGCCCAATTCTGTGCCTTTTCATACCAAGTATTACCGCCGCTCAAATCCGCGTCATTCTGCCGTGCCAAAATCGTCCAAAGCTGGGCGCGGGTGGTGGAGCTGTCGGGCGCGTAGGTGGTCTCGTTCATGCCGTTCACGAGGCCGCGGGCGCTGACAAAGCCGATGGCGTCCTTCGCCCAATGGTTTTGGGTGTCGGCAAAATCCTTAGAATTATCAACGATTTTGACCGTCGCGCCGCCGTTCACGGTCAGCTGGATGCCGTTCTCCGTGGGCAGGGAGTTCTTGACGACCTCCTCGGTGCCATCGGGATGGACGAGCACCGCCACCGTGCCGGAATTTGCGTTGGAAACGGGAATCTCCACCTTGGTTTCCCCTGCCCCCTTGGGCAGCTCGATGCTCACGGTGGGGGCGGTGCTGCTGTTGCGGGTGGCCTCGACCTCGACCGGAGCCTTGACCGCCTCGCCGTTCTTCTTTGCGTCCTCGATGGCCTTGTCGCTCAGCTTGGCCGCCGCCTCGGTTTTGCCGTCTTTGTCGGTCTTGACCGTGCCCGTGGAGCCGTTGGGGGCGGTGCTCTCCGTGACGGAGCTGCCGTCGGGCTTGGTAGTGGTTTCGACCTTGGTGCCGTCGGGCTTGGTGGTGGCTTCGGGCTTGGTGGTCGTCGTGCTGCTGGAGCCGCCGCCACCGCCGGAGGAAGAACCGCCGGAACTGCCGCCCGTAGAGCCGCCGGGCTGAGAGGGCGTTGTACCGCCGGTGGAACCGCCGCCCGCAGAGCCGCCGTCCGGGGTAAAGCGCCATGCTCCGCGGAACACCACGGTCGTGCCCTCTAAGGTGCCGTTGTCCCAGCCGGAGAACGTCCATGTGCCGGTCAGGTCGCCGTTTTGCGCGTTGGAGGTCGAACCGGCGGTGAAGGTGGTGTCCACCGCGTCCATCGCCTGCTCCACGCTGCGATAAGCCCTTCTGTCGGTGGGCAGCGTCCTGTCGGAGGGGGCTTCGCCCCAGTCATAGCGCACCGTGTAGGTCTTTACCTCCGGCTGCTCCGAGGTCTCCTGATAAACGAAGGTGACCGTGGAGCCGTTGTCCTTCATATCGACAAAGGTGTGGCCGTTCAGGGTCTGAGGCGGCCGCCAGTCCACGCTTGCGCCTACCGGGATCCGCAGAACGGAGGGCGCGGTGTTGGGCATCGCCGTGCCGTCCTCCAATTCATATTGAATGGTAACGTCGGTGTAGGACTGATTTTCGGTGCCGTCGGTGGCAAGGGTATTCCCCGCCCCGTCCACCACCTCAAAGCCGATGGTATCGCCGCTTTCCAGCTGGGCGTCCGCCGGGATCTGATAGACGAGAGAGCAGTTGACGAGGCCGGAATCAAAGTCGCTGCCGGTGTATTCCAGTGCGCCCTTGGGCCAGAACTTGGACTTTTCGCTCCAGACGGGAACGGTAAAGCGCTGCTCCGCCAGAATTTTTTCGCCGTCTGCCGTGACCGCCCGGCTGCCGTCAGCGTGCTGCACCCACAGGCGCAGCGTCACAGTCTGCTCCTCGGTGTCGGAGAGGTTTTGAACGATGGTGCGCAGCTCGATCTCCCGCCCCTTCATGTCCGGAGAGAAGTGGTTTTTATAGCCGCCGCTCAAAAGGCGGTTCTCCCGATCCTGCTGATACCTCCAATAGCCGGAGGAATCCGCTTGCCGGTAAGCGTCGGAGTTCTCGGAGGGGTTTTTATAGTCGCCGGTATACAGCTTCACCTCGGGAACCGCCGCATAGAGGGCGGGCGGGTCGGAGATCAGCTGGCTCATGCGCTTGGTGCCCTGAAGGGTGCACACATCGCAGAACTCATTTTTCGTGCTATCCCGCATGAGGCACTCAGCGCTGGAATTGTACACATACGAATTGTCAGTGTGCGGGCAGGAATAGGTATTACGGAAGCCCAGCATATTCTTCCACTTTACCAGCGTGGGCACCGCCGTGTGAGAGATGTTCAGCGAGGCGCGGTAGGACTCCTCCCCCACGGGGGTCGAGCTGGTCGCATACTCGTCTCCCAGATGAAACAGTCCGTGTCCCAGCTCATGGCGCAGGATAAACTTGGAGTAGCTATTTTTTGCGGCTGCCAGAATATAGTGGATACCGCTTTTTATATCATCGTGGGAGCCGCCGAAATATTCCCCGCTGTTCGCCAGCACAACGAACTGGTTGATGTGCTCATAAACATAATTATACTGGCTGTAATCTTCGTCCTGCGGCTTGGTCGTGTTGGGGATGTGCGCGTCATGGATCTTTTCAAGGAAAGACGTGCCTATGATGCGCTCGAAAATGTGGTTTCTCCAGTTTCCGAAATTGGTGGAAATGCCGTCGGTATTCGCCCGGAAAAACGTGTTGCCGCCAAAGCCCTCTTTCGACGCCGTGCAGAGCGCATAGACATTGAACCGGTCCGCCATGCTGCGGTACGGCTCCGTGTTCAGCGTTGCCTGCCATAGCTTCTGAACATCTTGGATGAAATCCGCCTGCTGGCTTTTGGTGTAGCCCTCGGCGCAGAACAGGATCACCATGTTCTCCGTGTCGCTGCGTGGCTTCTGGATCACATACACTGGAATGGTGGCGTTGGCGTATTCGGGGTCTTTCGTGTAGTAGTCGCTCATCTCCACCTGAAGATACGTCTCGGTGTCCACGTCCCAGTTTCCGTCACCGGTGTCCCGCTCGGCGGGAGAAAGGGGGGTGCTGTCCGCCGGCTTGTTCGGCGCGGTGCCCACATAGGGGTCGGTCTCCGTGCCGCTGCCGGAGGTCACGGCATAATACGCCGCGTCCAGATAGAACGCCGGACGGACACCGTAGTAGCCCTTGCAGGGCGCGTCGCGTCCGATGCTCCCCTGCGGGCTTACATAGCGCATATCGTGGTTGCAGTCCGTCACCGGCGTCCGCAGCCAGTAGCTCCAGTTGACGCCGTTCCGGTTCTGCGCGATGTAGTAGCTGCCGAGGTTTTCATAGACGGTGCAGAGCTGCTTGACATCCAGCAGGAACACCTTGTCGGTGATGTTCTCATAATGTGCGCCCTCATAGCCGTCCGCCACCGAGTCGATATCGGTGTTGTAGGGGAGGTCGGCTCCCGACGCGTCGATGTAGCCCGCGGTGTACTCCGGATGGGAAACGATGGAGCGCTGCGTCACCGTCTTGATGGCGGCGGCCTCGTCCCTCGTAAAGCCGTTGAGGAAGCCCGCCTTGCCGTCATACGCGCCGCCGCCCATGATATAGCCGTCCTTGGGCGGGTTGCCGCAGAGCCATTTCACCTGTCCGGCTTTGGCGTCGGAATTGAGCCACGAGCGCATATCGCTGTCGCGCCAGTGGTTGGAGCCGTATTTGCTCCGGTAGCCGCTGCGGCGGTGAGAGCCGCTGGTGGAATTCTCGCTGGTCTGCGCGTCATAGGGCATAGAGTCGCACAGTACCTTGTCTGAGAGCATCAGCGGGCCGTTTTCGTCCACGCTGACGCAGCGCCACAAAATCGGCTCGCCGTCGTAGCTGCCCAACCGGATGTAATCGCCCAGCTGAACGCCCGTCTCCGCGCCCGCGGCCCTGACCGGCAGAGGGAGCAGGCAGAGCGTCAGGACAGCGGAAAGGAGCAGAGTCATCACTCTGCCGCTTTTCTTGTATTTCATGTACTGTCTCCTTTTCGTTGAGATTTTGTTTTTGTGGATCGCTTTGGGAACATTACTTCATGTAACGATACAGGAAGGTCGCGATCTGGCCGCGGGTGCAGGTGCCGTTGGGCTCGAACCTTCCATTGCCCACACCGGCGGTGATACCGATCTTCGCCGCCCAGGCAGCGGCCTTGGCGTAGTAGCTGTCGGCGGAAATGTCGGTGAACGCGGACGCACCCTCCACCTCTGGGCTGCCCGCTGCGCGATAGAGCATGGTGACCATCTGGGCGCGGTTGATGATGCCATCGGGAGCCGTGCCGTCGGAAATGCCGTTGGCCTTGGCCCAGGTCTGCGCCTTTTCGTACCAGCTCCCGACGACGCTCAGGTCCGCGTCGTTCTGCCGCGCCAAAATCGTCCAGAGCTGGGCACGGGTGGTGGCGTTGTCGGGCGCGTAGGTGGTCTCGCTCATGCCGCTCACAAGGCCGCGGGCGCTGACAAAGTCGATGGCATCCTTGGCCCAATGGTCCCGGGTATCGGCAAAATCCTTCGAATTATCCACAATTTTGACGGTTGCGCCGCCGTTGACGGTGAGCTGGATGCCGTCCTCCGTGGGAACGGAGTTCTTCAAAATCTCTTCCGTGCCGTCGGGGAGGACAAGCACCGCCACCGTGCCGGGCTTCACGTTGGAAACGGGAATTTCCACCTTGGTCTCGCCGGAGTTTCTGGGCAGTTCCACCTTCACCACGGGAGCGGTGCTGCTGTTCTTGGTGGCCTCCACCTCCACGGGAGCCTTGACGGCCTCGCCGTTCTTCTTCGCGTCCTCAACGGCCTTGCCGCTGAGGGTGGTCTCCGCTTCGGTCTGACCGTTCTTGTCGGTTTTCACCGTGCCGGTGGAGCCGTCAGCGGCCTTGTTCTCGGTGACGGAACTGCCGTCCTTCATGGTCTCGGTCTTGACGGTGGTGCCGCCCGGCTTAGTGGCGGTTTCCACCTTCGTTCCGTCCGGTTTGGTGACCGTCTCCACCTTCGTACCGTCCGGCTTGGTGGCGGTCTCCGGCTTGGCGGACGCTGTGTCACCGCCACCACCGGAGGACGAACCGCCGGAACTGCCGGACGAACTACCGCCACCACTGGAAGAACCACCGGTATTACCGCCCGTAGAGCCGCCGGGCTGAGAGGGCTCGGGTTTCGGCTCAGGCTTGGGAACAACGGGAGCATCCTTAGCCGTGATCTTGACCGTGATGGTGCCGGTGGTGTCCCCGTGGGTCGTGCTGGTGATGATCACTTTCCAGCTTGCGGTCTTGCCCGCGTCTGCCGGGGTCAGGCCGTCCGCCAGCTTGAACGTGGTGCTGGTGAAGTCCTCGGTCGAAATGATGTGATCGGGATCCACCATATCACGAACGCCGTCCTTGATGACCGCATCCTGAACCTGATCGGCCGGAACAAAATTATAAGCGGTGATTTTCTGAACTTCAGTGATGTGATAGTACATCTGACAATCGTAGTCGGCCATCTTAAACGCGTCCGCCTTGGCCACGGTAACCTCCTCGGACTTCAACACGCCCGTGCACTTCTCGGCGGAAACCGCAACATGGACGCTCTTGCCAATATCCTCGGCCGTGGGCGTGTACGTTTCCTTGATGGCACCAGGGATCCTTTCATCGTCGTGATACCACTGGTAGGTCAGCTTGGCACCAGCAGGTGTGAGATTGGTGACGGTCGCTGTCAGGGACTGGTTGTACTTGGGCGTGCCGATGATGGTGACGGCACCCTCCAGCTTGGGCTTTTCGGGCGGGACGGTCTGTGCGGTCTGACGGTAGTAAAGGCGAAGGGCAAGCCCCTCCCGCTCCATCCGAACAAAGGCGTGTCCGCCCACCGTCCGGGGGGCCCACTGGCTGATAAACGGATCGCCGCACCCCTTGGGCAGGAGTAACTCTGTGGTGAAGGTGTTGGGGATGGACTGTCCGTCCTCCAACAGATAGTCCACCTGATAGGTGTCGTATTCCGGCTCCTGATAGGTGGCCAGCACCTCGCCGCGCTCCGCGTCCCGGACCTCTCCCACCAGTCGGTCTCCAGCTTCAAAGTTCGTGCCCTGAATGGGATTAAAAGTCAGGGTAGGATAAATGCAGGCATCCTCCATGTTCCCATTCTTCGTCAGCGCCGGGACGGTAAAGACCTCCTCCTTCAATGGCTCTCGCGGCTCGCCGTTCGCCTTGACCACGCCCAGCACCAGCTTCACCTTCCGCTCCCGGTCACTGAGATTTTGGATCACCGTCCGCAGGGAGAGATCACGGATATTCGGTGCTTTTTTCAGCAGGTTTTCCTGCGTGACGCGGTAACGCTCGCTGTCCTCAGTGTTGTTGTGCGCCGTGGTGACCTCTGGGTTCGCCACATACAGCTCCATGCCGTTTTGGATCTTATCCGTGGCGAACATCCGCCGCACCAGAGCCAGACGGCACACCTCGCAGAAGGGCTGATCCGACTGGTACATATTGCACTTGAACGCCGTGGGGATCAGCACCCTGCCGTCGTTGTTCTCACATGCGATAATGCTCCGGTAGCCCATCATCTTTTTCCACTTGATGTCGCTCCCGGTGGAGACGTTGGGGAACCTCGTGTCTATGCCGTACTCGTCCCCCAGCTTTCCCACGCTGTGGGAAAGCTCATGGGCCATGGCATAGTCCTCGGCTCCTCCCTTGGAAAAGGAGTAGCTCCCGTGGGCGGAGCCGACATCCGCGTCGGTGTTGATGAACATATGGATGTTGTCCACAAACGCCCCTTCGTCCAGACACAGCCGCTCCAGATCGGCACGGATCGCGTTCACCCTTGCTTCCCCGTCCGTATCACTCCTAAAGCCGATGCTCTTTGTTTCGAACAGGGTAGTAAGGCCGAAATAGGTGTCCAGCTTGTTGTTCTCGTTGCTCAGTCCCGCCTCATTGGACACGGCGGGCACGGCGTACACATTGATCCGGTGGGCAAGGCGGCTGTACGGCTCCAGCGCCATCAGGCGGCCAAGCTGTACCCGCGCCTCCTGAAGAAATTGCTGCTGCTGATCTTGCGTGTAGCCGTCGCCCAACAGCAGCAGCACCAGATTTTCCCGGTCGTTCCCCATTTTTTGCAGGGTGTAGACCGGGAGCCCCGCCGCCTGTAACGCATGGACGGTGTTCTCCTCCGCTGCCGCCGTCACCTGCGTCGGCAGAACGGTCTCCGTGGCGGACGGGCCGCTGATGGGGACGGCCCCGGCGTGCAGGGGCAGCAGGGTCAATGCCATGCAGGCGGTCAGCGCCCACGCGGCGATCCTCTTTCTCATCATATCTGTTCTCCTTCTGTTCGCGTGTAAGTCAGCGGGGTTCATCCCCCCGGACAGGCCTTGTATTTTTTATTATACACGCCGCCCATTTTGCAAGGCAACCTTTTTGTGAAAAAACAAACAAAAATCCTGCGGATTTTCCCCGTTTCGCCCGCCCTTTGTTATTTCAGAGGTCTTGCGCTCGCTGCCCGCATGAGCCACGCGGTTTTCGCTATCCGCCCGTCCTGTTCTCGTGCCTGTTTGGCCCTAGAAGCGCGGGCGTCCGCCGCGCGCATGCGGCGGATCAACTATAATCCGCCGGCCCTCTGTTTGATACGCGGCCCAGCTTGACGCCTACTGCCCTAATAACCCGGATACGGAGGCACCGGATACGGATAATCCCGCGCAATTAAATACTAAGAAATCTAATACTCAAAAATCAAATACTGATCTATCAAGCACTCATTCATTCTTTCTGCCTGCGGCGGACGGAATGACGGACGGGTTTGAGAAAAAAGCGGAGATCAGAGACCAACAAGTCAAACCGTGGAAAAACTGCAAACAAAGAACAATGAACAATACCGTGGAACTGCTGATTCCGCTCAAGGATAAAGTTGAAAAGTACCTTTTCGATAAAGGTGCGGTGAAACAACGTACCGAAAACGGGAAATTTGAGCCGGAGGCAAGAGTTGACCTCACGAGAAATACAGACCTGGAAATAGTTACAATCTACGATGCAGAAATCCGTGGACTGTGTCATTTTTATTTCCTTGCGAGTAATTATCGGAGCTTGAACTACTTCAGCTATCTGATGGAATACAGCTGTCTGAAAACCTTAGCATGGAAACATCAGTGCAAGCTGTCAAAAATTTATGACAAATACCGGATTGGTGCAAAACGCTGGGGTATTCCCTATGAAACTAAAACAGGCAGGAAAGTACGTAAGCTCACAAAATTTATGAGATTGATGGAAAACGTTGTGACGATGTGATACCTGCCCTCATTACCATTATTGCAAAAGGGCGAACTACAATCGACAGCAGACTGAAAGCGTATCGCTGTGAACTGTGTGGTTATGAGGGAAAAGACAGGAAATATGAAGTGCATCATGTAAACAAGGTAAAAAATCTGAAAGGAAAAGAGCCTTGGGAAGTAGTTATGATTGCAAAGCGCAGAAAAACGCTGGTGGTATGTCATGATTGCCACCAAAAGATTCATCATGGATTAAAAAATGTAATTAAGCAATACAACGGCGAGCCGGGTGCATTGAGAGGTGCACGCCCGGTTCTGTGAGGGGACTGCGCAAACCTGCCATAGTGATATGATAAGGCGGCGCTTTCCTACTCTACCCGATCTCTTATGCGAACTTAAATTCAAGCTATTGGCAGTCCCATTTCTACCGCTATGGGCGCTTGCCGTAAAGGAGAGTGAACGATATGAACCCGAAAATCATGAAGCTCCGTGGGGAGCTGGAGAAGAACAAAGGCAAAATCTCCGATCTGCAAGGCCGCAACCGCGAGCTGGAAAAGCAAATTCGTGAGCTGGAGGACACCGATTGATGAAAAAGAGCTGGCCGACCTCTGGCAGCTCCTTGTCGGCAGCATGACGGGCGGCAGCGACGCGCTGACACCGGACGGCAATCTGACGCTGATCGACGATATTGGCTCCAACACCAAGGCAGGAAAACAGTTCATTACGTTGGAAGGCAAGAAGGGTATCACTGCCGCCATTCCGAGGCGGACGTAGAAAGCCGCTGCCACAAGATGCGCCTGAACGCCGCGGAGCTGGAACAGGCGGTATTCCTGACCGCTGAAAAAGCAGATGGAAGCCACCGCGCCGCTTGCCCCTGACGGTACGCTCCGGGTAGATGCTTCCGTACCGGAACGCGCCGAATATGAGCAGCAGATTGAGACGCTGCAAGACGGCAAGCGCACGTTGTATGAACGCTATCTCATGGGCGAGATCGACCTGAATACCTACAAGGCGGAAAAAGCTACGTGCGACGAACTGCTTCTGAAAACGAAAAACGCCTATGCCGCAGTATTGGCACAGGCAAAGCAGAAGCAGGACGAGCAGGCTCGGCAGGACAGCCGCAAGGAAGCGTCCAAAGCGATTTTCGATGCTGACACGCTGACCACCGAGCTGGCCGAGCTGCTGATCGACCGGGTGCTGGTGTACCCCGATAAGCGCATTGAGATTGCATATAAAATCCAAGACATTTTCGCTTGAGGTGGCAGACATGAAAATCGCTTTCTATTGCAGAGTGGACGG
>ERZ773252.421-NODE-421-length-50490-cov-8.163973_pt1 | contig 50490 bp, 35 predicted proteins | sample MGYA00580517_ERZ773252 | MGnify/ENA primary metagenome ERZ773252 (study PRJEB29015, sample SAMEA2737766) | human gut metagenome | biome: human gut; feature: human-associated habitat; material: faeces | place: China | collected 2012 ...
TTTTATCAAGGCGTTTAAACAGAAGTATGGAGTGACACCGAGGAAGTATAGGATGAAGGAGAAAAGTTTTGATTTTGTATCACGGAAGTAAAGAAATTGCAGAGGGATTATTACCTTCGTTTGCACCAAGATATACCTTAATATTCATATTTTTCCTCTTTTCAAAAATGGGCAATTCCAATTGGAATTGCCCATTCATCGTACTAATCATGCAATTTTTTCTTACTTACACCGATTTCTGCATCAAATGATGTAATTTTGATGTAAATCGCTGTTTTTCATTCTTATCAAATGAAGTATGTCCCGTCTATTTGGTAAAACGGTACATCTTTACATCACGTCGACTGACGTCTCCGTGTGTTTTTCGCCTTATGTCGGTGTTCGCAAGCGCACACCGCCGCAAGGCTCAGTTTTCTCATCTTAATAGAGCTTCGCACCTGCAGGAATATGGTTGTCAACCATCAGAAGGTGAAGCTTCTCCTCGCCCTCTTCCTCATGGATAGCTGAAAGAAGCATACCGCATGAATCGATTCCCATCATCTTTCTAGGTGGAAGGTTTGTTATTGCAATAAGTGTCTTGCCGACTAACTCCTCTGGCTCATAGAATGCATGGATTCCTGAGAGGATGGTTCTGTCTGTGCCTGTGCCGTCATCCAGTGTGAACTGAAGGAGCTTCTTGCTCTTTGGCACTGCTGAACATTCCTTAACCTTTACCGCTCTGAAGTCTGATCTTGAAAATGTCTCGAAATCAACCTCATCAGCAAAAAGTGGCTCTATATCTACCTTGGAGAAATCGATCTTCTCGTTTGGTGTGAAGAATCCGTTGTTGTCATCGGCTGTCTCAGATACTGAATCAGAATCTGAACCACCCTCACTCTTCATAGTCGGGAACAGAAGAACATCTCTGATCGCCTGTGAATCTGTAAGGAGCATAACCAGTCTGTCTATACCATAACCGATACCGCCTGTTGGAGGCATACCGATCTCAAGCGCATTGAGGAAATCCTCATCTGTGTGCTCAGCCTCGTCATCTCCGGCTGCGGCATTCGCATCCTGAGCGGCAAATCTCTCACGCTGATCGATAGGATCGTTCAGCTCTGAGTAAGCGTTACACATCTCCCATGTGTTGATGAAGAGCTCGAAACGCTCAACCTTTGTAGGGTCTGAAGGCTTCTTCTTCGTAAGTGGTGAGATCTCGATCGGATGATCCATGATGAATGTAGGCTGGATCAGCTTCTCCTCACAGAACTCCTCGAAGAACAGGTTCACGATGTCGCCCTTCTTGTGGCGCTCCTCGTACTCTACGTGATGCTCGTCAGCGATCTTCTTCGCCTCAGCGTCATCAGCAACCTGATCAAAATCAACACCTGTATATTTCTTGATAGCGTCAACCATAGTCAGACGCTCAAATGGCTTGCCAAAGTCGATCTCGATTCCGTTGTAGGAGATCTTGGTGCTTCCACATACCTTCTCTGCGAGGTAACGGAACATGGACTCTGTGAGCTCCATCATACCATAGTAATCTGTGTATGCCTGGTACAGCTCCATCAGAGTGAACTCAGGGTTGTGACGTGTGTCAACACCCTCGTTACGGAATACTCGTCCGATCTCGTATACTCTCTCAAGACCGCCGACGATAAGTCTCTTCAGGTAGAGCTCAAGTGATATACGGAGCTTTACATCCTCATTGAGTGCATTGTAATGTGTCTCAAATGGTCTGGCTGCGGCACCACCGGCATTGCTGACCAGCATAGGTGTCTCAACCTCCATGAAGTCACGTCCTGCCAGGAAGTTACGGATCTCCTTTAATATCTGTGATCTCTTGATAAATACTTCCTTGCTGTCCTGGTTCATGATGAGATCCACATATCTCTGACGATATCTCATATCTGTATCTGTCAGTCCGTGGAACTTCTCAGGAAGGATCTGGAGTGACTTAGAGAGAAGTGTGATCTCCTCTGCATGTATGGATATCTCACCAGTCTTTGTTCTGAATGCATATCCCTTAACTCCATATATATCACCGATATCTGACTTCTTGAAGTCAGCGTATGACTCCTCACCGATCTGATCTCTTGCAACATACACCTGAATGTTGCCCTTAAGATCCTGAATGTTACAGAAAGAAGCCTTACCCATGACACGCTTGAACATCATACGTCCTGCGATGCTCACATTGATAGGTGAAGCATCCATGATGGCTCTTCTCTCATTGTAATCGTTGTTTAAAACTTCTCTCTTCTCTGCCTCTTCAAGGTCCTCAACTGAAGGTGTCTGTCTACCAGCCAGAAGCTCTGCCTCATGTGCTGTGTACATCTCCTTCACATCTGCACTGTGCTGCTGCACATCATACTTTGTTATGACAAATGGATCCTTGCCTGCCGCCTGAAGGTCTGCCAGCTTCTCGCGGCGCACCATCTGCAGCTTATTAAGATCCTGATCTTTTCCCTTGTTATTCTGCTCTGCCATCTTCTCTTACAGCTCCTGTCTCTTAATATCAAGTACCCTGTACTTAAACTCTCCGTCCGGTGCCTCCACCAGAACCTCCTCGCCAACCTTTGCACCCTTGAGTGCCATTCCAACAGGTGACTCATCTGAGATCTTGTTGTTCATGATATCCGCCTGTGATGAACCAACGATATCGTACTCGATCTTCTCATCGAACTCGTAGTCATATACAACTACCTTACATCCGATACCTACAACTCCTGTATCGACCTCATCTTCGTCGACTACTTCTATATTCTTGAGCATGGCCTCAAGCTGCTCGATTCTTGCCTCGATGTCTCTCTGCTCGTCCTTGGCTGCATCGTACTCTGCATTCTCTGACAGATCTCCCTGTTCTCTGGCCTCTTTGATCTTAGCTGCGATCTCTCTACGTTTATTAACCTTCAGATTCTGAAGCTCTTCCTCTATCTTCTTGAGACCTGAATAAGTAACCACATTCTTCTTCTCTGCCATTGCCGCACATACCTCCTAAATATCATAAATTATTGACTCCACAGCTCAGCATTTCCGCATACTATGGTATAAAAAAATGCGGAAGATGGGACTTGAACCCACACGGTATTGCTACCACAGGCACCTGAAGCCTGCGCGTCTGCCAATTCCGCCACTTCCGCATGTTCACAACGAACGTTAATATAATATACTGTTTGCATTGGTATGTCAACCACTTTTTTTGCATTTCCGCAAGCATTTTCCCATAAAAAAGGGAAAACATATCTACTGCTTGTTATTACCTAACATATGCCATTACTTTTTACTCTTGGCACTGGCGGTCTTGGAGTATGCTGACTGAGCAGCACATCCACCGTCGTTAACTGCCACTGCAGCGACCTTGTAATAGTATGTCTTGCCCTTTGCAGCCTTCTTGTCTGTAAAGCTGCATGATGATGTTGTACCGATCTTAGAGTACTTACCATTCTTCTTTGTTGCGCGATATACTACGTAGTTCTTCGCTCCTGTAACGCTACTCCACTTTACTGTGATCTTCTTGGCTCCAGTGTTAGATGCACCTGACATCTTTGGTGTACCTACAGCATGTGTATACACTGCCTTATACTGCTTTGCAACTTCATAGTCAATGCTGCAGTTAACCCCGCTGACAATTGTCGATGGCTGTATAAAATATGTATACTCAAGCTTGGTCGTGAGCTTGCGGTCACTGAAGTTTGTTGACGTTGTCTGTCCCAGCCACTGGGTTGTGCCGAGAACAGGGTTCATTCTGTATACTGTGTAAGAATCTGCACCAGGCACCGCTGACCATGTAACTCTGACCTCGGATGTGGACTTTCTCACAGCCTTTACATTCTTAGCAAGAGGGATATAGTTGACGCTGACGGATGTCATCTCGCCCTGCTTCTTTCCCTTATATGGCACCACGTATGCACTGTAATATTTAATGCCCTTACTGATGCTTCCTGTATTCTTGAACTTGTATGAATTTCTGGCTGCAGATTTGATCACTGCAACCTGCTCAAGCTTATTTGTGTAGTTATTTCTCGCAAATATCTTGTAGCCTGAAGCTCCCCAGACTCTGTTCCACTTGAGATTGGTGTATATCGTCAGGTTTTTCTTGTCTTTGCTTGCAGATACCGTGGATGAGACAGCCTCGAGCTCTCTCACGCTCTCTGTGTATCCGGTCTGGAGCCATTTGTATGTCACGTTCTCACAAATGACCTTTCCACCTGAAACGCTCTGGCTCTTAAGCTTGAATGAATACTCAGCGCCAGATGCAAGTCCCTTGATGGTGCATGATGTTCCCTTTGTCGCAACAGCTCTCTTATATCTGTCTCCCGATATATCGGATCTCATATACCAGACTTCATACATATTTGCTCCGGCTGCCTTATCCCATGTGAGCTTTACTGAGCTCTTTGTGTTCTGAACCGCTGTGAGCTCTGTGGTACCCATGAGTATCTTTACGCCGCGGACCTCACTTGCAGTTCCCTTTGAAACCGCTCTGGTAGAGGCATCATAATACTTTGGAACTACCTTGTAGTAGTATGTCTTTCCAGCCTTAACTGTTGTATCTGTATACTCCGGTGTGTATATCGTCTTTATCTTCTTAAAGCCCTTTGTCTTTGAAGTTGAACGGTACAGATCGAACTGGTTGGCAGCGCCGTAATCGCTTACCGTTATATCAGCACCCTTTGCGCCTCTATCGACTGAAAGCTCCGCTGTTCCAAGCCTGCAGTCCACCTTTGCAACGGCTGATGTCTCTACAACCCTGGATGTCTTATTGTATGAGTCAGTTCCGGTTACTATCTTCGCCATATAGTAATAGGTATTTCCTACTTTTACATTATCATCATAATACCTCACTTCAGAAGCTCCATACATGTAACCGACGCCTGACAAAATCTTCGTAAAGCCTCCTGATGGCTTTGTGGATCTGTACACCTCATACCAGATATCATTCTGTACGTAGCTGTCAAATGGGAACGACACAGATACTCCACCTAATTCTCTATATCCGGTATCTCCCGTAGAATATGATACGTATTCTGAAGGCTTCCTGCTGTGGCTGAACTTAGGTGCTTCAAAATATATCTTTCCCGACTCCTGCGACACCGTCTGTCCATTGTCATCACTGACTACCAGCTTAAACTGATATGTCGCACCGGCAACTCCTCTGAATTCCGTATCCACATGCCAGCTTCCGTCATAGTCACTGTCTGTCCACGAGTCATACCATGCTCCATTTACATAGAGAACAGCCTCTGTTCCATATCCCCAAGCGCTTATATGTACAGAACCGCTACTTACGGTATCCTGACCTCCTACACTAAAATATGTTATGGATGCTTCTTCAGCAAACGCCACCTCAGCCTGAGCGGACTGTACATCTGCACTGCCGTCTGCTGCCATTGCTGGCAATGCATCACCAAACACCATGGTTGAAGCAAGCGCCACGCATAAAGCTTTCTTTATCAATCTATTCTTCATAGTTTACCCCTTTTCATCTATTTGCGGATCTTTATTCCCTTTGCATGTGATGCAACTGACTTGACTGTCTTTCCTCCATCATTAACTGTTGAAGCCACAACCTTGTAGTAATAGGTCGTTCCCTTCTTGAGCTTCTTGTTCATGTATGAAAGCTTTGTAGCTCCAGTCTTGCCGACCAGCTTGTATGTTCCATTCTTGCTGGTTGAGCGATATACATAGTATCTGGTTGCATTTGTAACCTTCTTCCATGTTACAGTCGCTGTACCCTTGGAACCATTTACAACCTTTGTTATGGCCGGTGATGCAAGCTTGTGTGTATAGTCACTGACATACATATCATATCCGCTGCTGAATCCAAAGTCTGTGCCTACAACAACAGAGTATGTATACTTCATTCCGTCTGTCACGTTCACATCCGTGAAGTTAGTTGCCTTTGTCGATCCTATGTACTGACGTACACCGAGCTCTGTAGTTCTGTATACATAGTATTCCCTTGCACCGCTTACAGCAGACCATGTTATCTTGGTCGATGTCGCGCTCTTCTTTACAGCCTTAACACGCTTTGCACTTGGCATCTCTGAATTCCACAGAGTGTTATCCTCGCCGCTTGCCTTTCCCTTATATGGTCTCACATATATCTGGGAGTATTTGCGCTCCTTGCCCTTGGCACTTGTGTTTGTAAATGTATATGATGTCTTTTTTCCCGATGTTATCTTCTTGATGGTCTCTATCTTGCCTGTACTGCTGTTGAGGCCTGATATAACATATCCTGATGCGCCCCAGTCTCTGTACCATGTGAGAGAATATCTTACAGACAGGACATCCTTCCTGCCGTTCAGTGATGAAGATACAGCTCCCGCAGTCAGATCCTGGACTCTCTTGGTGTAACCCATGGTCCTCTCAGATGTATCTGTCGTCTCATATCTCACGGCAGCTCCTGATTTCTTGACTGTCCTTATCATCACCTTGTATGTTCCGTTCGGATCAAGCTTTGTAAGGGTGCATGAGTTTTTCTTGGTGACCACCATACGCTTGTATGCATCACCTGTTATATCGGTTCTCTTTGCCCATACCTCGTATGATACGTCTGCGGTATTGTCCGCAGCCCATGTACACTTCAGTGATCTGTTGCCTGTCTGTATAAGGCTAGGTGCACCTGCTGCATTCATGATAAACTTTACGCCGACAACACCAGATGTCTTTCCTGTTGTTATCTTTCGTGTCTGTGAGTCGTAATACTTTGGCACTACCTTGTAGTAGTATACCGTTCCACTCTTGACCGCTGTGTCCGTGAAATCAGCAGAATATATAGTCTTTATCTTTCTGTAGCCCTTGCTCTTGTTTGTTGAGCGGTACACATCGTACTGATTTGCAAAATTGCTGGTCATCCACAGGAATACTCCCGGCTTACTTATCTTTTCTGATACATTCATGCTTGAAGCATAGAGCTGATCCACCTCTGGAATGCCCACCTTTACTGAAGCTGTCTTACTTGTAGCTATGACCTTGCTCGTCTTCACATACTGATCTGAACCGCTCACGATCCTGAATCTGTAATAATATGTAGTTCCGGTCTTCGCAGTGCTGTCAAGATATGCAAGTCTTGACGTGTAAGATTCACTTCCCGTTGCGATCGTGGTAAATGGCCCACCTGACTTGGTCGCTCTCTGAACCTCATACTTGACCTCATCTGAATGCCTGCTATCAAGATATACGCTGACAGACACATAGCCTGGTTTTGCATAGCCAGTGCTTCCGACTGTATATCCTACACTAACACTAGGATCACCATCAAAGCTCACCTTGTCAGTTTTGACCGGTGAAACCTTCTGTACAGTCACCTCTCCATTTGAATCGTAGGCTCTGACCTCTGCGTTGTAGGTAGAATCAAGCAGCGCCGGGATCTCACAGTTAATACTAAAGGACTGCTGGTCCTCTCCGTTGTACTGTTCCCCGCACTTTACTCCATTGACCCAGACCTCAACTCTGTAAGCCCGGCCGCTTGCATTGATCGTTATGGTCCTTGAGTTCTTATAAGCTCCCGCATACCATATGCTGACATTGGCTGCCGCCACTTCAGCCTGTCCCTCCGCCGCCACTGTGGCAGCAGTTCTTCCGTCTGCCGCATTTTCCACACTGGCTGCCATAGCCGTGCCCGCCTCACCGAGCATCATGGCTGAAGCCAGAGCAATGCACAGACATTTTCTCGCAATGTTCTTTCTCATAATATCCCCTTCCCTTTTCTATCTTTAAAATAAAGACATGTTCTCTTTTATTTTAAATTCCCGGAGCCCCTTAGTCAATGTGGATAAACCACAGATTCATTTGTCTATAGACGACAATAGAGACCGGGCATAAAACCTCGGTCTCTATCAGCTTATCCATATTCAAATATATCGCGTGCAGCTTACTCCTCTGTGCCTGCCTCAGATGCATCTGTTGCAGTTGCCTCCACCTGAACTGATCTGTTCATGAGATAGTCAAGTACGTTCTCCTCTGTGGCATAGAACATCAGGTCTGACTCTGAGTAATACTTGTCCACGTCTGAGTCATTCTCCAGATTGTTCTTGTCCATAACCTTCTGTCTGTACGCCTTTATGTCTGCGTTATCAGCGATGAGGTCATTGTCCATTGCTATGCATGACACAACGATCTTCTCCTTCATGACGTTCTCAACTGTGGTGTGAAGGTACTCAAGGAATGATGCCTCGTCCTCATATCCATAGAAATACTTCATATATGCCTCGAAGTCGATTCCGTAGTTGTCTGCGGCACTTCTCACATTTGACACCATGGACTGAATGTAGGAAGCTACCTCATCCTCAGGATACTTGTCAAATGTAACCTTCTCCTCAACAGCCTTGAGAACAGAAGCTCTGTCTGTCTCGTCCGCGGAATCGTCCTTGTTCTTCTGAACATCTTCCTTCAGATGTGCTGTGTAGTCATCGGTTGTTGTGTACTCACCATCAGTAGCCTTCTTGACCAGTGCGTCTGTGTACTCAGGCACCGTGGTAACTGATATATAATTGATCGTAACCTTGTACTCTGCTGTAAGTCCGGCAACTGTTGTGTCGCTGTAATCATCAGGATATGTCACTGTGATCGTCTTGACATCCCCCGGCTTGCTTCCTATGAGCTGATCGTCACTGCCATCACCAAGAGTGTTATTTCCCATGGTCAGTGTGTAATCTGTCTTGCTGTCCTTCTCTGTTCCTGAGACAGTCTCAACATAGTCCACATTGATCTTGTCGCCATCTGCCACTGTGCTGGTCTTATCCTCTGTAGTCTCAGAATTGTCACTGCAAAAACTGCTTATCGCACTGTTTACATCGTCCTCGGACACCTCTCTCGATGCCGGAACATATTCGATATCAGTGTATGCCGCCTTGTCTATGGTCGCACACTTTGAAAACTTCTTAAACTGGCTCTTTGTGTCATTGCTGCCACAGCCTGTCATCAGGCCTGCGCACATGACTGCCACCATTCCTGCTGCAAATATCTTCTTTACTCTCATATCTTTCTCCGTACCCCTTTACTTACTCTTCAGCCTGCTCTGCGTCAGCCGCCTCTGTTGACTCTGTGGTCTCTGCAGCCTCAGTTGTTGCTCCAGTTGTCGCCTTTGCATTGTCCATAAGGAAGTTCATGACCTTCTCTGCCAGAGCGTTGTACTTTATCTCAACGTCTGTAAGATTCTGTCTGAGCGTAGACTCATCAACACTGTTCTTCGTTGCATAATCAGCTATATACTTATCAGCCTCGTCATCTGTGACACTGATATTCTCCTTCTTGGCAATGGCACATACGACCATTCTCTCCTTCTGTGATTCCTCACAAACCTGCTGTACATACTGTTCAAATGCAGCGCTGTCATCATATCCATAGTAATAGTAGATATATGTGTCATACTCTATTCCGTTTGTCTCTGCCTGAGTCTTTATGGATGTTATGATCTTGTCAGCATTCGCCTGAACATCATCTGCTGATATGTTCTCTATTGTACTGTTGTTTATAACGGCAACCATGACCTCATTCTGAGCACTTGCAAGAGCTGAATCCTCCTTGTCCTGCTTGAGCTGCTCACGTACAGATGCCTCATACTCAGCGGTTGTCTTATATGAAGTATTGTTTGCAACCAGCTCATCATTGTATGTAGCCGGTTTATCTATCTTTATATAGTTAAGTGTCGTCTCGAACTTGGCCGCCTTGCCATTTAACTCATCCTTGCCATAATTCTCAGGAAAGGTTACATTCACGGTAAATGTCTCTCCCGGCTTATGTCCAACTATCTGATCCTCAAAGTTATCTATGAATGAACCAGAACCAAGGACGAGATCATATCCGCTGCCATTGGTATTGCCTCCATCGAACTCCTCACCATCTACAGTTCCGACAAAGTCAATATTTACTGTATCTCCGTTCTTCGCCTCGCTGGTTGTGTCCTTATCAAATGTAGCAAGTCCGTTCACAAATGAATCAACCTTGGCCTGAACCTCATCATCCGTGACATCAGTGCCCTTCTCCTCATACTCCATGCCCTTGTATTCACCGAGTGTGACATCTGCCGCATACTGATCCACCATATCCTCTATAGAAGCAAATTCTTCTGATGAATTGTCTGCACTCTCTGTAGCATCAGAAGATGTTGCCTTACTCGCTGTATTATCCAGCTTTCCACTCGTACCATTACTGTCGCCACAGCCTGTCATAAATGACATGGACAAAGCGAGTGCAAGAACAACTGCACATCCCTTATTAAATTTTCGCATAATCATACCTCTTTTACTTTTTATTAGAAGTGTAACCATCTTCATGATAAACTTCAACGAGTAAACTTATACCATATTTTCCTGTAAAAATAAAGCAATTTGAAATAATTCATAGAATTCTCACAAATGATTTCACATTCCTATAACAGGCAGTTTTACATCTGTTTTTGTGATGTATTTTATCTGTCCCACATTAATCAAAGACAAATCCACAATATGTTGTGTCCACATATTTTTTATTTTTCTATATTTTGTATTTTTTGCAAATCTCCTGTAGACAAACAAAATGGGGAATGATATAATCGACCATGTTGAGACATCAGTGTGAGATTTGCGACGAGGCACCTTATTTGTCGCTAATTTTTTTGCGGCTTTTTCAGTCGGCATACCATATATTGATGTCTCCTGTATGGTAGTATACAATATTTAGGGGGCGTACTTTTTTTAACGCCCATTCACATCACACACAGGGAGAATGGGAAATGCAAGTTATCAAGAGAGACGGTCGTGCTGTTACTTACGACCGAAGCAAGATCATATTGGCTATCCAGAAGGCTAACTCGGAGGTTGAGCCTTGTGAGAAGATTTCTGACGAGAAGATCGAGGAGATCGTCGGAAGCATCGAAGCCAAGAACAGAAAGAGAATGCTCGTTGAAGATATCCAGGATATCATCGAGCAGGGGCTTATGGCCGACGGCAAGTTTGTCCTTGCCAAGACCTACATTATATACAGATACAGCCGCGAGCTCATCAGAAAGGCAAATACGACTGATGATTCTATCCTCAGTCTTATCCAGAACAGGAATAAGGATGTCATGGAGGAGAATTCCAACAAGAATGCCACCGTCGCATCCACACAGCGTGATCTTATCGCAGGAGAGGTATCGAAGGATCTTACCAAGAGAATGCTCCTCCCTGAGAAGATCTCCAAGGCTCATGAGGAGGGCGCCATCCACTTCCACGACGCAGATTATTTCCTCCAGCCTATATTCAACTGCTGCCTTATCAACATTGGGGATATGCTTGACAACGGCACAGTCATGAACGGCAAGCTCATAGAGAGCCCGAAGAGCTTCCAGGTGGCATGTACCATCGTGACTCAGATCATCGCATCTGTCGCATCCAGCCAGTACGGCGGCCAGTCAGTCGATGTCCGTCACCTTGGAAAGTACCTCAGAAAGAGCTACAACAAATATAAAAAGAGATACACCGAAGAGTTCGGCGACAAGATAGACCCTGACACACTTGAGAAGCTCATCACAGAGAGACTCAAGGACGAGCTGAAGTCAGGAGTCCAGACTATCCAGTATCAGATAAATACTCTGATGACCACCAACGGCCAGTCTCCATTTGTCACTCTCTTCCTCAACCTCAGAGAGGACGACGAGTACATCAAGGAGAACGCCATGATCATCGAGGAGATCCTCAGACAGAGACTTGAGGGAATCAAGAACGAGGCAGGCGTGTATGTTACACCTGCATTCCCTAAGCTCATATATGTTCTTGACGAGCACAACTGCCTCAAGGGCGGTGAGTACGACTATATCACAGAGCTCGCCATCAAGTGTTCTGCCAAGAGAATGTACCCTGATTACATATCAGCCAAGAAGATGCGTGAGAACTACGAGGGAAATGTATTCTCATGCATGGGATGCCGTTCATTCCTCTCCCCATGGAAGGATGAGAACGGAGAATATAAATGGGAAGGCCGTTTCAACCAGGGAGTTGTCAGTCTTAATCTTCCACAGATAGCTATACTTGCAAAGGGAGACGATGACAAGTTCTGGAGTCTTCTGGATGAGAGACTGCAGCTCTGCTACGACGCACTCATGTGCCGCCACAGAGCCCTCGAGGGTGTAACCTCTGACGTCAGCCCAGTCCACTGGCAGTACGGTGCCATCGCCAGACTTAAGAAGGGCGAGGTCATCGATCCACTGCTCCACAACGGTTACTCAACCATATCACTGGGATACATCGGTGTATATGAGACCACCAAGCTCATGCGTGGTGTGAGCCACACAGATCCTGTGGGCGAGGAATTTGCACTGAAGCTTATGCACAAGCTCCGCGCAGCCTGCGACAAATGGAAGGCAGATACGGGACTTGGCTTCGGACTCTACGGAACTCCGGCCGAGAGCCTTTGCTACAGATTTGCACGTATCGACAAAGAGCGTTTCGGAACCATAAAGGATGTCACAGACAAGGGCTACTACACCAACTCTTACCACGTTGATGTCCGTGAGAAGATCGATGCATTCAGCAAGTTCAGATTTGAGAGCCAGTTCCAGACCATATCATCAGGTGGTGCCATCTCATATGTTGAGATACCAAACATGCGCAACAACCTGGATGCTCTGGCAGAGGTCGTAAGATATATATACGACAACATACAATATGCTGAGTTCAACACCAAGTCTGACTACTGTCATGTATGTGGATACGATGGTGAGATCCTCATCAACGATGACGGCGAATGGGAATGTCCGCAGTGTGGCAACAAGGATCACAACAAGATGAATGTTACCAGAAGAACCTGCGGTTATCTGGGCGAGAACTTCTGGAACGTGGGCAAGACCAAAGAGATAAAGGCAAGAGTGCTTCATCTATAGTCTTTTATAGAAAAACACTTGATATATTCAGGCAACTGATATAAAATAACAGTATGCATTAATAATTTCAATTGTATGGTCTGCATGTCGTAGAGGGCAACGCAGGCCATACTTTTGTTTTAAGATAAATTTAGAAGGGATCACATTATGAATTACGCAGATATCAAACTATTTGATGTGGCAAACGGAACCGGCGTCAGAGTGTCTGTATTTGTATCCGGCTGCACACACCACTGCAAGAACTGTTTCAACCCTGACACATGGGATTTCGGCTACGGCAAGCCGTTCACGGATGTGGAGATCAACCACATAATAGATAGTTGCAAGGAGGACTATATAGCAGGTCTCTCCCTGCTCGGCGGAGAACCTATGGAATATGTGAACCAGCAGGGGCTTCTTCCTCTGGCAAGAAAGTTCAAGGAGACCTACCCTGACAAGACCATCTGGTGCTACACCGGTTATACATTTGAAACCGATCTCTTAGACCGCATGTGTAATGAATGGGAGTATACAAAAGAACTTCTCTCCTACATTGACGTCCTTGTGGACGGAGAATTCATAGACGAACAGAAGGATCTGTCACTGAGATTCAAGGGCTCAAGGAACCAGCGTATCATAGATGTACCAAAGTCCTTGAAGACAGGCACCACAGTCCTGTGGGATGAAAGCGGAAAGTATTTTAAATAAAAGAAAAGCGGTCTGGCACACCATTAAAATGATGATGCCCGGCCGCTTTTTTGTTACTTTCCTGTTGAACCGAATCCGCCGGCTCCTCTGACTGTATCGCTGAGCTCGTCCACCTGATGGAATGCTCCAACGATATAAGGAGCGATCACAAGCTGTGCTATTCTCTCCTCAGGCTCAACCGTCTGTGCCTGGGTTCCGTGATTGTGGAGTGCAACCATGATTTCCCCTCTGTAATCCGCATCCACAACTCCAACCTTATTGGCCGGTGCAAGCCCCTTCTTGGATGCCAGACCGCTTCTCGCATACACAAGTCCTGCAAATCCCTCAGGTATCTCCATGGCTATACCCGTGTGAACCATCACCGTCTGTCCCGGCTCTATAGTAATCGCCTCATCAAGACACGCATACAGATCCGCCCCCGCTGCGTACTCTGAACCGTATGTCGGTATGACTGCCTTTTCATCCTGCTTCTTAATATTGACATCGTATACTGTTGCCATCTTTCTTCTCCTCTTATTCGTCAAATTTTATCTTGTTGTACACATCCATATCCACACTCTTACTGTATGAATATCCGCTGTCCAGCTCATCTATCCAGTCCTTCATAAGGTTGTCATAGTATTCCGCATCAGCGGCATCCGTGAGCTTCTTCTTGTTCTCGGCCGTGGCCTTCTCATCCGTAATGCTTATCATCTGGAATATATGGTAACCATACTCAGTCTCCACCACCGTGGATATCTCGCCATCCGACATGCTGTACAGTATGTCCAGCGTATCCTGGCCATAGGTGCTTAATATATCATCCCTGCTCATCGTATGTGTTCCCGCATACTTAAGCTCCTTTGCGCTTCCAAGGAATGATATATCCATATCTGTGCCATCCGAGGCTTCCACTATGGATTCATATGCCGCATCCGCCTTTTTCTTCTGCTCATCTATCTTGTCCTGTGAGTACAGGGTGATATTTCCATAATCGTCCTCCGAGTAGCACTCAAAGAACATGTCATAAAATGTACTCATCCTGGCCTGCTCATCGGATATCTCCGTGGAGCTCTGCTTCATCACATAATCATATATCTTGTCTGCCAGTGCGCTCTCACGCAAAACTCTCTTCACCGTATCGAGTTCAAGTCCAACCTCTGCGATCTGGGCATCAGTCAATTTGTCATAGAACTCTTGCGCCGCCGTATCCTGATCCTTCTGCTCGCTTGCAGTCAGGCTTATGCCGTACTCCCCGGATTTGGTTATAAGAGTCTTGGTCTTTATGAGCTTTGATATCGCCTGACGCCTTGCTGCATCCACGGCATCCATCTCCAGACCATCATCAGTCACTATGCTCTGTTTCCACACGTCACTGCCATACTTTGATTCGTACTCCTCCTTCACAGTCTGGGCATAAATATACACCTCGTCTATCTCTATGTTCTGCCCGTTGTATCTGAGAACTACCTCCTTGCCAGTCTCCTCAGTGGCATCACTGCCACATCCAGTCACGGCAAATGCACATATGAGCGCCAGCAGCACACACAACCATCTCTTCAACTGAACCGCACCTCCTTATCTTTGTATTCTCCTGTCTGTATATTTCTAACTCATTATCTATGCTTTGTTATCCACACTGTCTTCTTCACTGTGGGTCATTATCAACATCTGGGACATATCCGCCACGACAAATTCCGCCTTTCTGAGAAGATCATTTTTCTCCTCCCGTCCAAGCTTCAATATAAACTCAGGCTTTGCCCCCATGACAAATTTCATCCTGCCTGAATAACTCTTAACGAGCTCATCTATCCCATCTACATTTATGTCAGCCCTGTTGTACATGACAAATCTCAGGTCTCCGTCCTTGTACCATATACGGGTTATGAAGCAGATATTTGCATTTGCCCTTAACAGTGCCACATCAAGAAGATTCATTGTCTCGTCAGGGATGTCGCCAAATCTGTCAATGAGCTCATCCACTATGTCATTGTACTCATCCTCATTCTTGATGAGGGATATTCTCTTACAAAGCTCCAGCTTGACAAAGTCGTTTTTGACGTACGTCTCAGGGATGAACGAATCCACCGGAAGGTCTATCTCCGTCTCGTATTCATGGAAAACCTTCTCGCCGCGGAGCTCCCTGACCGCATCATTAAGCATCTTGCAGTAAAGGTCATAGCCCACGACCTCATAGTTGCCCGACTGACTCTCGCCCAGGACGCTTCCCGCACCTCTGATGTTGAGATCCGCCTTGGACACCTTGACTCCCGAGCCGAGATCCGTATATTCTTTTATCGCTCTAAGTCTCTTCTCAGCGACCTCAGATATCATCTTGTTGCGCCTGTAGAACATAAATGCAAATGCACTTCTGTCCGAGCGACCAACTCTTCCGCGTAACTGGTAGAGCTGTGCCAGACCAAACAGGTTAGCGTCGTGTATGATTATGGTATTTGCATTCGGTATATCAAGTCCGGTCTCTATGATGGTCGTGCACACAAGCACGTCTATCTCCTTTTTGTTGAACCGGTACATGATGTCCTCCAGCGTGCGGCCATCCATCTGTCCATGGGCAAACTCTACATTTGCATATGGCACGAGGCTTCTCACATCATCCGCAAATCTCTCTATGCCTTCGACCCTGTTGTACACATAGTATACCTGACCATGCCTTGCAAGCTCTCTGGCAATCGCCTCCCTGGCAAGCTCCCTGTCATATTCCATGACATAGGTCTGTATCGGCCTCCTGTCCACCGGAGGCTCCTCAAGCAGGCTCATGTCTCTGATTCCAACAAGACTCATATGGAGTGTTCTCGGGATAGGCGTCGCCGTCAGTGTCAGAACATCCACATTGGTCTTCATCTCTTTTATCTTCTCTTTGTGATTTACACCGAATCTCTGTTCCTCATCTATTATGAGAAGTCCCAGATTCTTGAACTCCACATCCTTTGAGAGCAGCCTGTGGGTTCCTATGACTATGTCCACCTTGCCCTCTTTCAGCTCTCTGAGTGTAGATTTTATCTCCTTCTGGGTACAGAATCTGCACAACAGTCTCACCGTCACTGGATAATCCTTCATTCGCTCTGTGAACGTCTCATAATGCTGCTCGGCAAGGATCGTGGTCGGCACAAGATACGCAACCTGTTTGCTGTCACCGACAGCCTTGAACGCAGCACGGATCGCCACCTCAGTCTTGCCAAATCCAACGTCTCCGCACACCAGTCTGTCCATGATCTTATGGCTCTCCATGTCCGCCTTGACATCCTCTATGGCCTTTAACTGATCGTCAGTCTCAGTATAAGGAAATGTCTCCTCGAACTCCTTCTGCCACTCGGAATCAGGAGAATAGGCAAAGCCTTCCCTCGCCTGTCTCTCTGAGTACAGCTTTACAAGATGCTGAGCCACCTCGCTGACATGGCCCTTAACCTTGTTTCTTACCTTCTGCCACTCACTGCCACCGAGTCTGTTGATCTTCGGGGCTCGGCTCTCCTTGCTCCTGTACTTCTGGATCCTGTCCGTCTCGGAAGCCAGGACATATAATTTGCCGCCCTCAGCATACTCGATGACCAGATAGTCCTTCAAGGCGCCGTCGACCTCTATCTTCTCAAGCCCACGATAGATACCTATTCCGTACTTCTCATGGACCACATAATCGCCCACGCTCACATCCGAGAATGACTTTACTATCTCCCCGGCACGCGGCAGCTTCTTCCTCGAAGCCTGCGAATGTGATGTCTTGCTGGAGAACACATCTCCCTCACTGACCACGATGAGCTTCATCTCCGGTATCATAAAACCGGCTCTGAGCCTTCCCGGCATGACCGCCATCTCTCTGGCAGCCAGAGCTTTGTCTGGGTCGTTCAGGTAATGACATATGACGTCATTGTCCATGAGGTTATCGACCATTCTCTTCGCACCGACCGATGATGGCGATACGAACAGGACGCTGTATTTGTCCTTCTTCCATTTCTTGATATCAGTAACCAGCGCATCAAAATTGTTCCTGTAGCTGTGAACCTCCCTGCTCTCGATCTCCACGCGGTGAGCATACTTTACACGGTCATCCTCACCCACAAATGAGTCAAAGCCCACAACCTTGTAGCGTCTGCATTTTTCCAGGACATCATCATAAGTGAACAGAACCTTCATCTGCCCCGGGAGGATATATCCCCCCTCCAGCCTGTGCGTCAGGCTGCTAAGAAAACTCTTCTCACTGCCATCCGCCTTCTCCGTGACCTTCTTCGTCTCATCTATGAAAATGTACGCATCCTCCGGCAGGCAGTCCACCAGAGACACCGTGTCACTGTAAAAATAATCAACATAGCTATCCACTCCGTATATCGCACTGAACTCCGTGAGCTGTTCCTTCAGCGTGGCTATCTCGCCCTTTATCCTGGCATACGCCTCCGTCTGAAATGAATCCTTAAGCTTCTTCGCATACGGCTTCAGCTCTGCCTCCAGCCTGTGTATACCTCTGTCGATCCTCTCCTTTGAAAGCACCATCTCTCCCGCGGGATAAATTACAAGTTCATCCACATTCTCTATGGATCTCTGGCTCTCCGCATCAAATGTCTTGATGGTATCGACTTCATCGTCCCACATGTCTATTCTGTATGGACATTCCTCAGTCAGCGGAAATATGTCCACGATACCGCCTCGTATGGCAAATTGTCCCGGCTCCTCCACACTGTCAGTTTTTTCATAACCAAGGTCCACCAGCTTGCCCTTGAGCTCATCCAGATCAAGAGACTGTGCCGCATGGATATTTATCACGTATTTTTTCATATAGGACAATGCAGGTATCTTGTCATACATTGCATCTACCGTGGCTATGATCGTACATGGTTCTCCCGTTGCCAGACGCCGAAGGACCTCCATGCGCCGTCTGGTTATGGCATTGCCGTGGACATCTGCACTGAAGAACAGAATATCCTTTGCAGGATACATATATACATCCCTTCCGTAGAACTTCATATCGCTGTACAGCTCCTCCGCACGCCTGTCGTTATATGTCAGTATCAGGCGCACCGATGCGTCATCACCGAAGCCCTGCATCATGAATACTCTGTCCGTGCCCTCGCCCGTCGTACCTGTCACATTGACAAATCCATCTCCAGATGCAAGCCACTCCTTCAACTCTGTATATATATTCAGTTTTTCAAATGGCTCACCAAGTACACGTATCATTCTTCATCACTCTCAATTAAACTTATTCATAGCTGCAACTGTGCCATCCGCCAGTATGGTCTCCACCGCATCGCAGGCATTACCGCAGCTCTCTCTTATATTCGCCAGATCTTCCTTTCCAAATCTCGACAACACATAATCAGCCAGATCCATGTGATCTGGCTTTTTGCCAACACCCACTCTGATCCTAACAAATTCCTGGCTGCCAACGTGCTGTATGATATTCTTCATACCGTTATGACCGCCGGCGCTTCCCTTCTGTCTGATCCTGAGCTTGCCGACGTCAAGATCTATGTCATCGTACACGACTATCAGATCTTCAACCGTGCATTTGTAGAAGTCCATTATCGCCCTTACGCTCTCTCCGCTGAGATTCATAAATGTCTGAGGCATGGCGAGTATGACCTTCTCTCCGTCTATTATACCCTTTCCTATAAGTGCCTTATGCTTTGCAGTGTCTATCCTTATATTATGTCTCTCTGCCAGCTCATCCAGAACCGCAAATCCTACATTGTGTCTTGTTCCGGCATATTTCGCACCGGGATTGCCAAGTCCAACTATGATCTTCATTTGGTCTCTCCATTTTCCTCCACCCAGGTGGATCGTTCTATTGTTATCTGTTCTCCATGATCTTCTCAGCATCTGCAAGCTGCTCCAGGGTGTTGACTCCTCTTATCTGGTCAGCATCGTCCATCGGAACAGCGGAAGCCGGAAGCCCCATTTTCTTTATTATCTCTATCGCATCCGGAAGATAATACTCTCCCTGGGCGTTGTCATTTGATATCTGTGACAGTGCGTCCTGAAGTGCTGCGCAGTCAAATATATACATGCCCGAGTTAACTTCCTTCACAGCCTGCTCCGCTTCGTCAGCATCCTTCTGCTCCACGATCTTTGCCAGGCTGTCACCGTCCCTTATGATCCTTCCATATCCAAATGGATCATCAAGCATCGCCGATATTACAGTTACACCATTCCCGCTCTCCTTGTGGAAATCAAGTGCTTTTCTGAGTGTATCCCCTGTCACAAGCGGTGTATCTCCACAGAGTATGATCACATCCCCATCACGTCCAATAAAATCTGCAGCGCACTTTACCGCATGACCTGTTCCGAGCTGCTCCTCCTGAAGCGCATAGTCAACCTTCACATCGTTGACACTGGCAGCTATGGCTGACTTCACCTCGTCTGCCTTGTATCCAACGATCACACACACCTCGTCTGCACCCGCCTGGTGCGCCGCTTCTATAGAATAATATACCATCGGTTTTCCCATCACCTGATGAACTACCTTTGGCTTATCTGACTTCATTCTTGTTCCCTTGCCTGCCGCAAGTATAACTGATTTTACCATTATTATATCCTCCATATTCTATCTGGATCTAAACAGATACATTCTACTTTATACTATATTTTTTTACAAGACCATATAAAAAGAGCCAATGCTATCAGCTTGGTGACTTACGCCTCTAGCACTGGCTCTGAATGTCTATTTGAGACTGGTATTACTCTTCCAAAGATTCCTGATACTTTGAAAGAATCATACTCTGCAGACGCTCTCTTGTAGCTGTATTGATCGGATGAGCGATATCTCTATATTCTCCATCCGCTGCCTTTCTACTCGGCATCGCGATGAACATGCCCTTCTCACCCTCGATGATCTTGATGTCATGCACAACAAACTCGTCATCGATCGTAATAGAAACAACCGCCTTCATCTTGCCTTCCTTCTCAACACTTCTGATCCTGATATCAGTTATCTGCATCTGAATTACCCCCTTAACCCTGACACACATTGCGATCCCACACGCAACTGTCATTTGTACTACTTATACCGTATGCATCCTACAACGCATATCTGAAATCCTTCTCCACTATTACCTTGATGTCCTCAGGTGTTCCCTGATGTACTGTGTTCGCGCGGAGTGTATCCCTGCTCTCCACGATACAATTCTCGATGATGGAATTATCACCGATGTTGACATCGTTAAGTATGATCGAGTTCCTGATCACACAGTTATTTCCAATGTATACCTTCTTGAATATAACTGAGTTCTCAACGGTTCCGTTGATGATACAACCGCTTGCTATCAAGCTGTTATTTACCACCGCATCTGCATTGTACTTTGCTGGTGGGAGATCATCCACTCTTGAGTAGATATCCGGATGCTGTTTGAAGAAGAAGTCTCTTACGTCCTTCTTGAGGAAATCCATATTAGCTCTGTAATATGACTCCTTTGTTCCTATGTTTCTCCAGTAGCTGTCCATCTTGTATCCGTAAATTCTCTTGACACCCTTATATCTCACGAGAATATCTCTTACGAAATCATTTCTTCCCTCGTTGGCACATGTCTCAAGGAGTTCGATGAGCTGTCTTCTTCTTATGACATATACACCTATGGAAACCGTGTTGGTTCCTGCCACAAGAGGCTTCTCCTCGAAGTCTATGATCCTGCCATCCTCGTTCATCTTGATAACACCAAATCTGTTGATGTCATCCTCGCCCGGTGCCATATCCTTGCATACAACCGTGATATCTGCACCATTGCTTATATGCTCCTCAAGAACCTTGTTGTAGTCGAGCTTGTAGATACCGTCTCCTGAAGCGATAACTACATATGGCTCATGGCTCTCCTTGAGGAACTTGATATTCTGATAAAGTGCATCTGCTGTTCCCTTGTACCAGTAGCTGTTAGCTGCTGTGATGGTAGGTGTGAAGATGAACAGACCTCCCTGCTTTCTTCCGAAATCCCACCACTTGCTTGAGTTCAGATGCTCATTCAGTGATCTTGTGTTGTACTGTGTGAATACCGCTACCTTCTGAATATGAGAATTAGTCATATTGGAAAGTGCGAAATCAATTGCTCTGTAGCTTCCTGTGATAGGCATGGCTGCAACGGCTCTCTTTGCTGAAAGATCTCCCAGCTTATTGCTGTTACCACCTGCCAGAATAATTCCTAATGCTCTCATGTCTACTCACCTGCCTTTATAATACTACCGCCACTCGGAAGTGTTCCGTCCGGATAATCCGAAGGATCTGTGTCACCGAATATTGCAGTGTTCTTACCTATTGTTACGCCCTCAGGTATAACTGAGTTCTCACCTATAGTAACAAGGCCAAATGCGTAGATATTAGGCTTCATCTCATTGACAGCTTCCTCACCAACTCCAAGCTTGGCATTTGCACCAACCTTGACATTCTCGGCAATGATTCCCTTTTCAACATAGGCACCAGCTTCGATCGTAACCCCATTCATTATAATCGAATCCTTAACGACCGCACCCTCTCCTATGGTTACACAAGAGCCTATAACTGAATTCTCAACGGTTCCGTATATCTCGGTTCCCTCTCCGATGATACACTTGGATACCTTTGCCGCTTCATCTATGTACTGAGGTGGTATGGCGTCTGTCTTCGTATATATCTTCCAGAATTCCTCATACAGATTGAACTCAGGAACTATGTCGACAAGCTCCATGTTGGCCTCCCAGTATGAACCGAGAGTTCCTACATCCTTCCAGTATCCCTTGAAATCGTATGCACATATCTTGTTGCCGTTCTCATGGCAGTATGGAATAATATGCTTACCGAAATCGCATCCCGGCTGATCCTTCATGGTAACAAGTGCCTCGCGGAGGATCTTCCAGTTGAATATGTATATACCCATGGAAGCCTTGTTGCTTCTTGGGTTCTCCGGCTTCTCCTCAAACTCTGAGATGATGCCGTCATCATTCGTTATAACTACTCCGAATCTGCTTGCCTCCTCCCATGGAACCTGGTATGTGGCAAGTGTCACATCCGCATTCATGGACTTGTGATAGTCAAGCATGTGTTCATAATCCATCTTGTAGATATGATCACCGGAAAGTATGAGAACATAGTCTGGATTGTAATAATCTATGAACTCTATGTTCTGGTAGATAGCGTTGGCAGTACCTGTGTACCACTCGCTGTTGTTGCTCTTCTCGTATGGTGGAAGCACTGTGACACCACCAATGTTTCTATCGAGATCCCAAGGAATGCCGATTCCGATATGCTGGTTAAGTCTGAGTGGTCTGTACTGTGTAAGTACACCTACTGTGTCAATCCCCGAGTTGATACAGTTGCTCAGTGGGAAATCGATTATCTTGTATTTGCCGCCAAATGCTACCGCTGGCTTGGCAAGCTTGGATGTAAGAACCCCAAGACGGCTGCCCTGTCCACCAGCAAGGAGCATGGCGATCATTTCTTTTTTAATCATGTAAGTCACCTCTCCATGCAAAATTATAAAGACATTATACCATCCTTTTTATAATAATCAAAGTTTTTTATGCATTTTCACAAAAAAAATGCGCATTTTTCGATTTTTTTAAACATTTTTTACTCAGGGTATATATGACAAATGATGTATTTTGTCAGTATCAGGCGATATTTTTTAGTTATTACTTACTTACACTCAATTACATTTCTCATATTTTTCTTATATATTATGTAATTTTCATTTTGCAAACGGATATCTTTTTCATATAATGACTATATCGGAAGAAAATCATACAAAATACAAATGAGGTGTTGAATATATGTCAGAGATATTAGTAAAAGAATACCGTGGAAATATTGTTGAGAATGCACACCGCGGTTCCATCGCAGTTGTGTCATCCACAGGAGATACAATCGCCTACCTTGGCGACATAGAGAAACAGACTTTCATGCGTTCCGCAAGCAAGCCTATACAGGTGCTGCCTACACTGCTGGCAGGACTTCACAGAAGGTTCAACCTCACCGACGAGGATGTTGCCATGTTCAACTCTTCCCACTGGGGAAGCAACCATCATATATTTGTGCTGGAGGAGATCTCGCGCAAGACAGGATTGAATCCCGATGACATGATCATGAAGCCATGCGCTTCCACATCAGCTTCAGCGCTGGCGGCAAAGCTCACCGACAGGTCAAAGCTCCACCCAAGGCAGGGACAGAGCAAACTTCAGCACTGCTGCTCAGGAAAACATTTCAGCCTTATGTTGCTCCAGAGAGAGCTCACCGGTAAGCCGGACGGCTATCAGCTCAAGGATTCCCCTGTACAGCAGCAGATAATCAATTTCATATCCATGCTCAGCCAGACCCCTACATTCAAGATCGGGCTCGGCATAGACGGCTGTGGAGTTCCGGTATTTGCACTGCCACTTAGAAGCATCGCCATGTCCTACGCAAAGCTCATGGATCCATTCAGCCTGTCAAACGAACTCCGGGAGACTATAGACTACAACTTCTCATGCATCCACAAATATCCTGAGAAGATCAACGATTACGGAACACCTTCATATTATATCAACCAGAATCCTGACCTCATAATGAAGGACGGCTCCAGGGGTGTTATCTGTATGGCGATAAAGAGTATGAAGCTCGGTATCGCAGTAAAGCTTGAGGACGGATGGACGGATGAATATCAGGGAATGATAATCGCAAACATACTCGAACAGCTCAAGTACGAAGACACTGAACTCATCGAGAAGCTGAAAAACTGCTACACGACCAAGCTGTTCAACGACTGCGGCATTGAAGTGGGTCACTCAGAGGTCGACTTCAAGCTCGATATAGATCCTACATTTTTTGAGAAGCCTGAGGAGTATGTCGACTCCGATCCTGAATTTGGTGACACTGAATCAGATGAAAAATATGACCCTGATCTTGACAGCGCATTTGCTGATGAATACGATCCTGATCTTGACAGCGCATTTGCTGATGACAACGATGAAAATACATCCATCCATGCTGAACCGATCGTCACAGACGCTCTGGACGATGATACTGACGATGAGCAGGAAGAAAAAGACAGCAGCTTTGAGATAGATCTTTTCGGTGACGGCAATATGGTGGATGCCGCCCCTGAGCGCACACCAGAGGAGGAAAGAGAGCTTCGCAACAAGAAGTCCATCCTCGGAATGACTGTTGTAAAGCCTTCGGCCAACAAAACATTTATCAGCAATCCTCGCGTGGATCCTATAAGCGTAAACTCACATACAGTTGAGGCGCAGCCGGACACACCTGAATCTGACCAGAAAGACAATTCCGCGATTCCTGAATTTATAAAGAAAGAAATAAAATCTGCAAATATCATTTCACAGAAAAAGAAAGACTGACAGAGCAGATAAGATACAGGCTCTTGGCATTGCCTGCACATACAAAAAGGCCGGTACACATACACCGCATACAATATGCGTTCATGTATACCGGCCTTTTACCATCTCCATCACAGACTTTTCAGGCTGTCCTTACAGGATGGACATATCCCGATAAATTCCAGGTTGTGTGACAGTATGACGAAATCGCTGTCCGCCTCCACGCCCATCTGTGTGATGGAATCCTGATATGGAAGCTCACTGTCAAATATCCTGTCACATACCTTACATCGTATGTGATAGTGATTCTCCGTATTGCCATCAAAATGTTCCATCTTGTCTCCGGAATACACATTCATGACAATTCCCTCTTCAACCGCATCAGAGAGCACTCTGTACACAGTTGATTTGCCTATCTTATATCCTCTCTTTTCCAGTTCATCTATCAGACTCTGGACTGTAGGATGAGTCTTGAGCTCCTTTATAACAGAGTATATGACCTGTTTCTGCCATGTGTTACGCTTCTCACTCATTGTATAGTCCTCCTTCTGTTATTTATCATTTTCTATTAGGAACAGTTCTCTATAAGAGTAAGATAACACATTTCAGATATTATTTCCACTATTTTTACAATGTACTATGTTCCAGAGCCCCAATTCTATATATACATCTGCTTGTGATCATATATATCACTGTCTGGTGAATGTATATAACCTCAGCCCATGCTCCGTCCAGAGAGCTGTCTGGTCGTTGTAGCCAGTTCCTGCAAAGTTTGGAGCAAGATTCACCCCCATACGATTGAACACCGCACCGGCCGCTTGCACGTACTCCTTCTCGCCCTGAAGCCTGACTACCTTGTCTATCGCACTCTGGGCCAGCGAATCCGGCTTCACATGCACAGGTGTAACAGTGTTGATGAGATCTCCCATGAGTTTTACGCTGTACTGCAGGTTTCTGCCCTCCATGACATAGACTGAAGTCTCATCAAGCCCCTTAGTCCGCATATGCTTGTAAGTATAATTCGGTATCACCTGGCCCTCATAATAGCAGGACACTGCCTCTGAGCCATCCTGCGCCACCGTCATAAACTGGTACACATTTCTCTTTAGATCTGACACCGTGCCATTCTCGATCCTGTGATATCCACCGAACTGAAGTGTGCGCCTGTGTCTCTTGTAGAACTCCACCTGTTCCTTTATGGCCTCCAGATCTTTCTTCTTCATATCGCACAGGTTGCATTCATAGCCCAGCACGCCAAATGCCGCCACTCCGAATCTCGTCTCAAGCGGGGTGCCCCTGAGTGTCTGGTGATTCGGGCATCCGGACACGTGACTGCTGACTACCGACATAGGGTAGCCATAGCTGTAACCCGTCTGTATCTCAATCCTCTCCCTGGCATCCGTGTCATCACTCGCCCATATCTGCGACATGTAACACAGTATACCGAGATCGAATCTGTTTCCCCCGGCGGCACATCCCTCAAACAATATCTCAGGGAACTGCTTAGTGAGTCTGTCCATTATGTCATATAGTCCAAGCACATACCTGTGTCCGAATTCACTCTGTCTGTCAGGCGGAAGTGTTTGGCTGTAGCGGTCAGACATGATCCTGTTCATATCCCACTTAACATACGAGATATTGGCAGATGAGAACACATTTGTCATGGCTTCCACTATGTGGTCTCTCACATCCTTGTTGGTGAGATCCAGCAACATCTGATGACGTCCTTCGGCATGGCTCTGTCCCGGCACTCTGACCGCCCACTCCGGGTGTGACCTGTAGAGATCACTGTCCTCGTTCACCATCTCCGGCTCTACCCATATGCCAAAGTCAAGTCCAAGTGCATTTATCTTGTCCGCAAGCTGCTTCACTCCGCCCGGAAGCTTGCTGCGGTTCTCCTGCCAGTCTCCAAGTGAGGATGTGTCATTGTCCCTGTGTCCGAACCAGCCGTCATCCATGACGAACAGCTCTATGCCGCACTTCTTTGCCTCTTTTGCAAGCTTCAGCAGCTTCTTCTCATTTATATCAAAGTATGCGGCCTCCCAGCTATTCAGCAGAACAGGTCTCTCCCGGTCCGCCCAGTGACCTCTGACTATATGTCTTCTGACAAATGCATGCATATGACTGCTGACACCGCCAAATCCTGTATCGGAGTATGTCATGACCGCCTCCGGCGACTGAAATGACTGTCCTGGCTCAAGAGCAAACGAGAATCCTTCCGGATTGATACCGCTGAGGATACGCATGCGGCCATAGGAGTTCTGTTCACAGCTCTCCATATGGTCTCCTGAATATATGAGGTTGAAGCCGTAACACTCACCATGTTCCTCAGAACAGCCGTGCTCAGCCACCATGAAGAACGGATTTGCCCTGCTGCCGGAGGTTCCGGTGGACGATGAGACAGACACTCTTCCCTGCCTTACAGGGTGCACCGATCTGTGCATTTCCCTCGCCCAGGCTCCTCCGAAATGTATCATGTCATATTCCTGATACATTCTCATATCAAACTGCATGGACATAAGTCTGTCCACCCGCTCCACGTCATCGCTTTCATTTGTCAGGCGGGCACTTCTGGTTATCACGTCGCAGTCATCCCATGTGACATATATTAGCTCAAGCCTTTGTCTGTAGAATTTGTCCCGGAGGGTTATGGTGAGCTGTGTTACCTCGCCCGCTGTATTCTGTCGCTCATATGCTTGTATGCTCTGCAATCCACCAGCCACACCGCTTCCCACTTCTGTGCCTTGCTGCTCATTTACTGTGTTGAATCTGCCATCTGTCCCCCTATGATATTCCACCGCACACGGAAGTCCTTCAAGCTCATCCCTGCCGTTTTTTATCTCGTATGATTCGTACACAAAGTCGCAGGTCGTACTGCCATTTGCATGGGTCATACAGACAAATGGTTCGCTGACATCCCCCTTGCCGGTTGACGACAGTTCCTGCAGCAGACTTTCTAAGGTAAGTCCACCATCCAGCGCTATGGCATTGCCGGTCTCGAACAGGCTGCGGTCGTGTGCCACATCCCAAAGTCCCGCAATATTCTGATCTCCGCAGTCCAGACTCCTGCCACCGTAGTACAGGTGCTCAAGGTGTCCATCCGGGCGCACGCACATGACATACTGCGTCGACTTTGTCTCCAGTATGAATACCTGATGTTCTTCTATATATCTGATCATAGCGGTTCCTCCTATCTAATATGTATCGCCCCTCTCGCATAAGCGAGCGGGGCAGGTCGTCGGAACCGATTCCATGTATGAACTTCATTCATAGCGGTTCCTCCTATCTAATATGTATCGCCCCTAATTGGCAGCGGTTCCTCCTATCTAAGTTTCGTCATGATCTCCTGCATCCTCTCCTCGGTCAGCTTGTATTTCCTGATGAAGAATACAAGTCCTATGATTAGAAGGACTATCGGAACGACCGTCATCATCATGGAAAGTCCCATGAGAGTTCCTGTGCTCTGCTCTATGACTTCCGATGTTCCATCTGCCGGCTGGATAAGTCCGACCCATTTGATCGCAAGTCCGGCAAAGAACACTGCAACTCCCGATGCAAGCTTTACTACAAATGTCTGCATGGAGCATATGACGCTCTCATCTCTCTGCCCATTCTTGTACTCTCCGTAGTCTATGCTGTCGGCAAGACACACGGTTATCAGCACATTTAGAAGTCCGCTTCCCGCAAATACCAGAAGTCCCGGGATGAACAGAACGTACCAACAAGGCACTCCGCCCACCGTCATACGGGTAACACCGGCAAGGCTGCAGGCAAGCAGCATCACATATCCGACGATCTCATATACTACCGAATGTACAAACAGCTTTCTCTTGGACATCTTCTTTCTAAAGAGCGGGAACAGCATCATAGCAAGTATCTGCGCACCGCCGCCAAATGCGGAGAACAGCGCATATCCGCTCTCACTTCCTATGTCATATGTGAAGAAATATATGAGCAGGTTGCTTGTTATATAGAGTGCAGAGTTTACGAGCACGATGGTGATGACCACCGCCAGAGCCTGGTCATTTGTCACCAGCGAATGGAACATCTCACCTATGCCATGGGACTCCACTACTGTGTCACCCCTCTCCTTTACATTTGCCACGCAAATGGCCTCCGAGATGACGAACACCACTGCAACCAGAAGAGCCCACCACTTGAAGCCGATGCGGTAATCCGTGATCTTCAGCTTGTCCGCCGCCAGGGCTGCGCCGCTGATGGCTGGAACTACTATCATAGTAAGTACAGTAGGGATGGCAGAACCCACGCCCGCGCAGGATCTTGCAAGTGCAGACAGATTCTCCCTCTCCTTGCCCGGCTCAGTGATGGCCGGGATCATGGACCAGTACGGAATATCCATCAACGTGTATGTGATTCCCCACAGGAAATATGTCACTGTCAGAAACACCTTCATCCCACCAGCTCCCATGCTTTCCGGCACGGCGAACATCGCATAGAGGACAACCGCATTCAGCACGGTTCCCGAGAATATCCACGGTCTGAACCTTCCCCATCTGCTTCTGGTCTTTGCCACCACGATACCCATGATAGGATCGTTAAATGCATCAAACACTCTCGCCACCATCAGCACTGTTCCTATGAACACTGAGCTGACACCAAGCACAGAATTGTAGTAGTACAGTATATAGCTGGCTACCAGCATATACACCATGTCTTTTCCCACGGCCCCTACTCCGTAGGCTATCTTTGTCTTTTTCTGAAGGCCGCCCGCAGGTGCGCCGTTCTGTGTATTATCCTGTGAATTTTCTCCCATATATAACCTCCTTAAAGGCCTAACCTTTTATATCTGCAAGCCTTGTCTCAAGCCACTTGTCAATATCGTCAAATACCTTATCCCTGCACAGCTCATTCAGTATCTCGTGTCTGCAGTCCTCATACAGATAGCATGCCACATTGTGCGAAACTCTCTTGTGGTATAACTCGTAGAGCTTCAGAACATCCCTGCCGTAATGTCCAACAGGATCCCTGTCACCGGACACAAACAGAACCGGCACATTCTTCGGTATTTTCGCTATGTTCCTGTCCTCCTGTATATAGTGGAGTGTATTGAACAGCGTCTCGTAGCCCTTCAGGGTAAATGAGAACTGGCACAGCGGATCATCCACATATGCATCCACGCGCTTCGGGTCACGGCTCACCCAGTCTTTATTCGTCCTCTTTCTCACCTCACCGTCCACGATAGTGGTCTTCGGGATACCCCTGTTGTATGTTCCAAATGCCAACACTTCCATGAGGGTACTTCTGTATCTCTCGCCGTGCTGACTCTTCTCAAGCTCCAACACAAGTCTTCCGATCTGCAGCATATACTCAGGCATGCTTCCAGTTCCCATGCAGATAAAGCCGTCCACACTTGAGCCCTCCGTGTAAGGTGACGGATATTTTGGATCCCAGCCGTAGTCACTCATGTATCGTCTCGCCATAAATGAACCCATAGAGTGTCCCATCAGGAAGAACGGTACTCCTTTGTATGCCTTCTTCAGACTTCTAGTGACTCTATGAAGATCCGCGACTATTGCCTTGCTCGCATCGTAGGCATTCATATATCCAAGCTCATCCATATTTGCCGCCGTGAGTCCATGTCCCAGATGATCATTTCCTGCCACCACAAAGCCCTTTGCTGCAAGATACCTTGCAAATTCATCATATCTGTCTATCAGCTCTATCATTCCATGGGATATCTGAAGTATCGCTCTTATCTCCCCCTGTGGCTCCCACACGATAACGTGCAGCTTGTCCTTGCCATTTGATGATGGTATAAATGTCTCTTTCTTCTTTACCTTATACATAATGTAACCCTCCATTCTCAGTTCTTCATATCCATCGCCAGTTTTACGACCTCATACGCTCCGTCGTATATTCCATCCAGTTTGTTCCGCTTTATGTTCTCACACATATCTGTGAGTATGCTGTCATCCTGCATGAACAGCTTCATCATCTGTAGAGTGTGCGGTATATCACGGCACTCCAGTGTTCCATCTCCGATCTCCGCCGAGTGTATCGCCCCCCACTGCTCATGCCCGCCAACTCTCTTGATGAACAGCTTTGGAACTGGATAAAAGGCCAGCTCAGACGGCTTCGTTATGAGTACATCACAGCTTCTCATGAGAAGGTTGGTGCAGTACACAGCCTCATATATATTCTCATGGCAAAATGCGTGTATTCCGTACACCTCTTCCTTAAGAGCCTTATCCGCAAATGCTGTGGTGTCGCTCCAGTCATCGAAATGTGTAGTGACAAGGCTCTCCATAGCGGGTATCTCTCTCACCAGCTCTTCCCACACGTTCATGTAGTCGCCCACATTTACATACAGAACCATGTTGCCCTTCTTCACGCTGGCAAGCGCCGTCCTGATGATAGCTGCAAATATATCCTTCTGTGCTCCGGCACCTCCTATGGTGAGAAGGAAACGCATCGGTGCCTTTTTCTTTCTTCTCTCTATTCTCCTGTCGCAGTCCTCCTCTATGGCTGCCACCAGCTCATGGTCTATATAGTGTCCAACGTATCTGATTGAATCACCGGGCATAGGCTTAAGCACCTCGTCGCCCTGCATGCCGTTCAGGGTCCTGTATCCGAGGTATGCCGATCTGGTCTGAACCGTGTGAAGGCTTCCCTCCGCAAGGTGGAGCGCCATAGGCCAGTTGTCAGGGATTGCATTCACCACATGTTTCATTCCTGCATGAACCGCCGCCTGAGCCGGCCACACATGTGTAGCCACAAGTGGGATATCCTTTGGAACATTCCTAAACACCGGTGTCATAAGCTCCGCATTCATCTGATCCGAGGCATTGTATGACAGCTTCCTGAAACCCTCATAGTTCATCGGCTCCCACACTGCTTTGTTAAAAACCTTGCTCTTTCCCGATATCCTGGATCCCATGGAATAGAGCTTATTCTGTGCCTCAATAACCTTTCCTCCCGTGGTCTCACTGTAGGAATTGAGATCCATCCAGTACGGCTTGTATCCCAGATGATTCGCTGCAGACGCTATCGCCATGGATATTCTGTAATGTCCGAACCCCATCCTGATATTGCCAACTATGATTCCTTTGTCCCTGTCAAATTCCTCCCGGCCGCCATCCGGTATATCATCACTGACTCCGCCGTCGATCACAATATTGGAGACACCGAGAGTATCTCCAATATACGGATTCTTCACAACTGCAAGAGGATAATCCACGTCACTGTCATCACCGAATCTTTTTACAAATCTCTCTTTGGAGTTCTCCGCCTTTTTGACGACCTGACTGCTCATCCTGTTGCCAAATACAACCTCAGATCTCTTACCCATAACACAACCTCCTGTCTTTTATATATACCGCCCATCTCGCCCCAGTGAATGAAACCGGCCGCGGGCATCAATTCCATATAATCACTTCATTCATAGCGGTTCCTACTCCTTACAGGATATGCCATCCATAAGTACATCAAGTGTATACTGCACCGCCTCGTCAAATGTAAGTCCCGCGTCTATCAGGACTGTAGTCTCCATGTATTTCTCAAGCGTGGCCTCGAACATGGTCTTGATAACCGGTATCGGAATATCTCTTATAACTCCCTCGTCAATTCCACGTCTCAGGAGCTCTATGGTATTATCCCACTGCTGCTCCATCATTACTCTCACCCTGGCAAATATCCTTGGATACGATTTTTCAAGCTGATATATCTGTCTCCAGTCCAGCTCGCTGTAGCTGTCAGGCATGGCTATGAGTATTGCCTTTATCTTCTCCACCGTGGTCAGGCTGTCGTCATCCATGACCGCCTGCTCACTTCTCTTAATCTGCTCATATATATATGTCGCTGTGTCAAAGAACAATGTTTCCTTGTCTCTCACAACCTGATATATTGTCTTCTTGCTCACACCAAGGCGTCTTGCCATATCGTCCATGGTGAATTTGAACCCCTTCTCACGGAACTCTTCTATGGTCGCCTCGTATATCCTCAATTTAAGCTGCTGCTGTGCTTCTCCGTCCATAACTCCCTCCTGTCCATCCGTGTCTGTCAGCTTCCTGTACATACTTCCCGCTCAGGAAACTCAGAAACTATTTTTAGTTTCCCCGTTTCCTTAATAATAACATTTCTTTGTGGATATTGCAACAATAAAAATGCGTTATCTCGATTTATGTATAATTTTTGCACAACCAACACAAATCTCAATTATGGCTGGCGAATAATTTACAGAGTTCTGACACTCACAATTACATTTCTGCTCAGGCGTACCATCTGCCATATAGCAACAATAAAAAATACGGCATCTCCCAAAGCGGAAATGCCGTATAGTACATTATATATGTTCAGTTGGAATCGCGATTTTCCCGAAAAATATTTCTAGATATAATATTTCTGTCTTTGTATCACTCCTATGGCTGCTCCACATCAAGCACATACAGCTCATGGAGTGCTCTCGTACAGGCTATATAGTGCGCATGTCTTGTGACCATGCTTCCGTCGTAGGTTCCGTCCGTCATGACGTACACTGCATCGAACTCCATTCCCTTTGCAAGGAACTTTGGAAGTACGACCACACCGCCCGCATAGACAACCGACTGATTGGTGATGAGCGTCACCTCGGTGTACTCCGAAAGCTGCTTGTACACTTCGTAGGCGTCTGCCTCGTCATTTGTCAGGATAGCTATGTTGTCGTAGGCGTCCATGTCTCCGTAGCTCAGCTTGTCATTTATGAACTCCACAGCTTCATCCAGTGACTCACACTGTATCTCCTCAGGCACCCTGCCGTGCCTCTCCACGGTATTGCCGCCTACCCCCTCACCGCCAAGTATGCCGTTACAGAACTCTGTGATCTCCGCAGTTGATCTGTACGATGCGAACAACTCCTTGAGCTCGTAACCGCCCTGTCCGTTACGCTTTGCAAATATCTTCATCAGAACATCCACAACAGTCTCCTCAGGATCATAGAAGAGCACCTGATACCTGTCGCCTAGGATAGTCTTCTTGCAGCCAAACACCCTGTCTATCACCGCATACTGGAATATATTGTAATCCTGCATCTCATCTATGACGAGGTGCTTGATATTGTTGTAGGAATGACATCCGTAGAAATACACCTGCAAGTAAAGTATAGGAAGGATATCCTCATAGCATATCTTTCCATATTCATTTCTGTACTCCGATATACCCGGATATTTCTTCTCCATCTCCGCCAGGAATCCAACATACAACTCAACCAGATTCCTCTCTGCAAATAAATTTACCATCTGCTTCTGTATCTGCCTTGCCAGATTACGCTTCTTCTCGTCCGGGAACTCCTTTGGTGAATTATCCTCCACCCTGTCTACTATGAAGTATGCTATGTTCTCGAATCTCTCATACACAGGTTTTCTTGTAAATCTTCCATTGAACATGGCAGCTATATCCTCGCCTGTATACTCCACCTTCTGATAGTGGAAATTTCTGAACTTCATACCTGACACATACCTGTCCAGATACTCATTGAAACTGTCGTAGAAAGAGATGGACGACTTGACCTTGATATTTCTCATCCTCTGGTTGTCCTGATCGCCGCTGTCTATAATGAACTCCGACTGATCCAGCTTGCTCTCATATTCCTCCTCTATGAAAAGAAGCTCCTCAAGCAGACTGTCAAATTCCTTCTCAGGCACACTGTTCTCCTCGAGCTCCGGGAGAACCTCTGATATATAATCACCAAATATACTGTTTGGAGACAGTATCATGACATTGTCACTCTCAAGTGTCTTGTAATTGTACAACAGCCACGCCAGTCTGTGCATGGCTATGACCGTCTTGCCGCTTCCGGCGCGGCCGTCCACTATAAGGTTATACGCCGTGCGGTTTCTTATGATCGCATCCTGCTCCTTCTGTATGGTAGCCACCACATTTTTCATCTTCACACCACTGTTGCCGCCAAGGGCCTCCAGCAATATGGCGTCATTGATGTTGGAGTCAGTATCCACCGCGTCTTTAAGTCTGCCATTTGACACCAGAAACTGTTTCTTCTCCACTATGTCTCCAGAAAACTCGTCATCTTCCATGTCATCCACATGGACATTGTAGGATGCCGGTCCCTTTTCATAAGCATAATACATAGAGGATACAGGTGCTCTCCAGTCGTACACAAGCTGCTGCCCATTCATATCTGACTGATAACCGCTCATACCCACATATACCGTGAGATACTCTTCGTCATCTTTATATTTGAATACAAATTTGCCAAAGTACGGCACCTTCTTCTGGTGCTCATACACCTCCAGGCGCTTCGCAGCTCTTCTGAGGAACGCCTCATCATTGTTCACCGACTGCATGTTCTGCAGGAACTCCTCGTCGTCCATGTCTCCATGGCTGTCACGCATGTACTTCTTCTGTTCCTTTATATTGTCCTTTCCAAGCTCCATGGAACCCTCAGTTATACTGATGCTGTAGTCGAGCTCCATCTCTACATTGTCAAAATAATCCTCTTCATCCTCCATCGTGGAGATCTTGTATCCTTCCAAATCCTTATTTTCTGCCATCTTATCTGCCTTTCACTATTTTACCTTTATGCGCTGTACACTGCTCCAGCCGCCATGAATGGTCTTGCCGCCAACTCTTCTGTAGGTTCTCATCCTCACATAATAATATTTTCCTGAGAACAGAGAGCTTATCCTGCGTCTGAGTTTTGTGGACTTATTTATCGTTGCCACCTTATATCTGTCAAATTTCGACGATGTACTGTACTGGATCTGATACCCGCTGACATACCTGACCTTGTTCCATGTTACATCCATCGTCTTTCTGGAATTTGATCTGACCGTTTTCGCCTTGCATCCCGGCATCCTGTACAACCTGACCCCCGCAGTATCATACGAGCTTGCAGAAGTACCCTTGAACGCCTTGACCGTGTATGTATAGTTTCTGTAATTAGTCACATTCTTATCGACAAATGTGAGCGTTCCCGCTGACAGCACCTTGTACTGCTTCCATCCGTTCTGCCCCGGTGCCTTGCGGTATATTTTGTATCCACTCGCGCCCTTTACTTTGTTCCAGGATACCTTCACGCCGGAATATGCATTCTTCACGTTGTACTTCGGCTGGGTAAGTCTGACCAGTGCCTTTGTAGCCGCCGGCTGTCCCTCGGCCGTGCCGTTCACGCCCCTCACCGCATATCTGTATCTGATTCCAGCCGCCGCAGTCTTGTCAGTGTATGTTCTGACTCCTAAACCTTTTATCTCAGCTATACATTTGTATGCGCTTGTCGCAGTTTTCCTGTATATCTTATACCCACTTGCATTATCCGCCGAAGTCCACGACAGTCTCAGTCCATCCTTCGCATTTCCAAGACTTTCCACCGCACAGGTTCCGACCTTTGTCTCCGGATGTTTTCCGCCAAATGTATTAGCAAAATAATCCGCCATGTATGGACAACCGTAACCGTAGTATTTATCCTTTCCCGCTGTTCCCAGATCCACGGAATATGAGATAAGTCTATTCTTCAACTGGTCACTGTCAAGCTCTGGCTCCGCCAGCTTCACGTAGGCCGCCGCCGCTGATATATGCGGAGCCGCCATGGATGTTCCTGAAGTGGAAAACCCATGATTTGTTCCGGTCTTCCACGCCGATGTTATTTTCGTTCCGGGAGCGGAAAAATCTACAGCATTTCCATAGTAAGAATAGCTATCGTCAAATTTCACCGCATCCGTCGATATCCTGTCTGCTGTCTCCTCCGTTCCAGCCTTCTGCATAAGCCCCGACACTGTTATCACATCACTGCTGTCCGCAGGATATGACACACCTTCCACGTCGCTGATCTCCCAGTTGTTCACAGTGCTGTTCGTATTGCCTGCTGCCACACACATGATGACGCCATCTTCTTTTGCACTTTTTAACAATTCGTCAAGCTTCGACCTGGTGTTGTCACTTGCATTTTTACCATAGAAGCAGAAGCTCATATTGATCACGTCCGCACCGCTGTCAAGCGCAGCCATGATTCCCTGCTGTACCGTTGACACTGTGGTTGCTCCCCGGCTTGTGAAACATTTGATGATCGTGAGCTGGACATTGTCCGGTGTCGCATCCGCTATTATACCCGCCACATGACTTCCATGTCCCATGTTGTCTCCGTAGTCGCTCCGGTCTTCGCCCTCGCAGCAGTTCATACTTCCTTCCTCATTTATCCTGCCTTCAAACAGAGTATCCGAGGAATTAACTCCGGTATCTATAACCGCCACATTTACCTTAGCATCCAGCTTGTACTCTGACACCTCCGCCTTCAGCCTGTCCATTCCCATGTACCTTGTGCCCCAGCTTACAGCCTTATATGTCTCCGATGCGGCAAGCATGGCATCAACGTTCCGCTGTGCAGCATACGAATTTGAATCCAAATCCGCCAACACATCTTCTGAATATATGACCTGATCAAGCATACATTTGTCAGGCTCGTACTCTTCCTGAAGCTTTTCGTATGCCTGTTTCGTCTCTTCCTCGGTATCGTAGCCAAGCACATAGTAATCGTATTTGTCATAACAGATGACTGTTGTCGCGCCATAGGTCTCCGGCACTTCATCTGTATACAATATGATCCTGCGAAGACTGTATATGTCGGCTGACTCACTGCTGTACATTGCCGCTGCGTCGACATCCGCTCCTCTATCCATCACATCGGCCGAGTTTACCACATCAGCTTCGTCCATGGAATCTCTAAGCTCTGACACACTGGTTACGTATTCTACATTTTCATAATCCTGCGCGTACACCTTGGTATATGTGCCAGGCGCTGCCAGCCCACCTGCCAGCACCACACAGGCAATCAGGTACGACCACCTTTTCCTTCTCACCTATATTCCTCCTGTATATAAAAACAGCTCTTTAAACCACATAGTTATCTTTTAGTATAACATAAATGTGCCGCAGATGGTGAGTAATATCTGTAACCCAAAGCCTCCACAGCACATATTTTATATCAGAGGTATATAAACCTCTGACAACACAATACGGAGGTAAAGTAATGGCAACATTCACTAATCAGGCAACTCTGTCCTACAACGGAGGATCCACCAATTCCAATATCATAACTGGAGAAATAATTGAAGTCCTCACAGTCTCCAAGACGGCTGTGGTGGACACCTACCGAACACCGGATAAGATCACGTATGTGATAAGTCTCATCAATTCCGGAACTACCACACTCACAGGTCTGTCTCTCACAGATAATCTGGGAGCATATGCAGTGGGAAATACAACAGTATATCCTCTCACATATATTCCGGATTCCATCAGATACTACACCAATGGAACTCTGGTAGCCGCTCCGGCTGTCGGTGCTGCAGCTCCGCTGACACTCACTGGAATCTCCGTTCCAGCGGGTGGAAATGCTACTATTATATATGAGACAACAACAAATGAATTTACACCTAGAGGCAATGAGGATTCCGTGACCAACACTGTTACAGTAACCGGCGCAGGACTTACCAACGCAGTCACTGCAACTGAGTCGGTTTCCCCTGTTGCAGCTCCCGATCTCGCCATCACAAAGTCTGTGAGTCCTAGCATAGTTGCAGAGAATGGTCAGATCACTTACACCTTCCTTATAGAGAACTACGGCAACACCGAGGCATCCGCAAGTGACAACGTCATCATCACAGATACCTTCAATCCGATTCTCACCGGAATCACTGTGACATACAATGGAAATGCATGGACAGCGCCAGCCAGCTACACCTACAATGAAGCAACAGGCGAGTTCGCAACAGTTGCCGGACAGATCACTGTTCCAGCGGCAACATTCACACAGAATACAGCCACGGGAGTCATCACCACAACACCGGGAACGGCAACCGTGACCGTCACAGGAACCATCTAGCTGGCATGAGCCTGTCCGGGTCGACAACCTGACAGCTTTGGGAACATTTCCCACAAAATAGCAAAAAAAAGAAAATTTTGTGCTCAAACTCCCGGATTCCCACTGAAAAGATACACGACTTCTAATCCATGTATCCTTTCCAGGGATTCGGGGGATTTACAGCACAAAATTTTCTCTTTTTTTCATAATACCTGAACACAGCCTGACACATCACTCCACATTCTTGAGCGCCTCGTCCATAGGAATCTTCTTTATCCTCTTCATCTGCAACAGTGAGATCACCAGATAGCAGGTAAAGCTGAGCACGAACATGAGTGGGAATATCCATGGTGCCATGTATATCGGCATCCAGCCGCTTAGCATATCTATCAGCATTGCCCTGTATATCACCTTGATCGACAGGTAACTGAGCAGTATATCGAGCAGCGTCACCACCGCAACCATGACAGTTGTGGATGACAGATACAGCTTACTGATCTCCTTTGTGTCATATCCCAGTATCTTAACCATGGATATGGACACCGTGTTCTTCTCCACTATTAGTTTTGTGAGCAGATATACGAGAAGCATGAACATAACAAGTGAAAATACAACCACTATGTAGAACATACCTCCCATGGACTTGGTGAGCTGTCTGGACACCTTTATCATATCATCCTTTGTGATCTCTGACACTACATGATCCTCTATATCGGTCAGCTTGTCATTCGAGAAATAGCCGGTGAAGTAATCCTCGTCCTTGTCAAATATTTCTCTGAAATCACCCTCTGTCACGAACACCGCAAGGGCTGCCGGATACACCACAGAACCCGTCACCTTGAGCTCATATGTGTCATCAGTATAGCTCTCCTTGAGCTCAAGTTTGTCGCCATCAACTATCTCATATTTGTCTGCGTAGCTGTCAGATACCAGCACATCTCCGTCGTCCAGCTTAACCGGGAAATATTTACTGTCCGAGTGTATTCCATACACCATGATCTCATCATCTATATCTCCGGTCGTCCTTAGCGTCTTCATACAGTAGGTTTCCGCATTATTATTTGCCGTCTCCACCTGTGAATCCAGAACATACTGGTGGTCAGCTACCATATTATCCAATATGTCATTCTGATAGTGCTTCAGCATAGGATTCAACATAAGTCCGAACATCAGAAGAACCTGTGCGAAGTAAATTCCAAGAAGCATGACCACATATCCTGGAATGTTCTGAAGTATGACACGGGTCTTGAACCTTGTCATGAACTTCCAGTGAGGCAGCTTCACCGCCTTCTTTCTCTTTGATCTGCTGAGATCATGCCTCAGGAACCTCAGTGGTGAGAGCTTCAGTTTGCTGTTTACCACTAACAGGTTCACAACGATCATGATTATAAGAGGTATGACTGTGGTAAGCACAAATGCATCGGCATTCCAATACGTCACATACTTAGTGAGGGAATAGCTTCCATAGTAAAGCTGCGCACCCATATCCTTAAACACCGAATAGCCCAGCACGTTTCCCACCACTGATGCCACAAATGTAACTATGACAGGAAGTGATATGTAGTGAATAAGCAGCTCGCCCTTCGTATATCCTGAAGCCCTCAATGTTCCAATAACCGACGCTTCCTTTGTCAGAGTGTTGCTGATGGTTACCGCAAATATAAATGCAAGTATAACTATGACGATGTATTCAAACCATTTCATCATATTTGTATCACTGCCAATATCATCCCCTGCAAAGTTGATCGCCTGGTTCTGATACCTTGGAATGTAGCTCTCCACCGTAATGCCGTTCATGACCGCCTGTGTATACACAGTCTCAAGAAGGTCATCCGCCAGCTTTTTCTCATCGTTCTCCTCATCCGGCATTCCATCATCGTACATCCATGAATACGACCAGGTCTTATTTTTCTCCGGGAGATCATCAAATTCCTCATTTGACACAACCGCAATTCCGAATATCGTGGCATCAAACATGGTATCATTGTTGTTCTGGAACATGGTACTGTAGTCGGAGAGTGCCACAAATCCGCACACGCTGTATACCTTGTCACCCGCTTTTATATCATCACCGATCTCTATATCGTTGTTGACCGCATACATTCTGTCAATGGCGATCTCATCAGTTCCTACAGGAAATTCACCATCCATCAGGCACATTTTATTTACATCGTGTCTTGGTGCGAATATCCTCAGTGTCCTTCCCCCATCATCTGCAGCATCATTTACAGAATTCACCGTATCATCTTTTGTCTCTGCATTGCCTTCCACATTACCACTATTGCCATCAGAGTCTGATCCGATCTTACTCATAGGCAGTTCATAATACGACATATCATAGAGCTTCACGCCCTCATCCTCTATATTGTCCTTCATATTGTCAGACGCCTCATCCGACAGATCAAAATGTCCATCCTCCACGTTGTATTTGTCAAATGTATTGTCGTAGGTTTTCTTCATGCTCTCACCTGCAACCATGAAGCCCGACACCATTCCCGTCGTGATGACCATGAACAGGAATATGACTATATATTTTCCAAGCTCTTCCTTCAGTTCCTTTGGAATTCTTCTCCACAATGGATTTCTCATAACAGATCCCCTTTCCTATTGAACATCTACCCTGTCTGCCCAATTACCAGTCAAGCTCTACAGCGGATATCTTGTTCTCATTTACAATGTTGCGTCTTATCATGCCGTCCCTGAGCTTCACAGTCCGGTCCGCCATATTCTTGATGGCATCATTGTGGGTGACCATGATTATTGTGTTGCCATACTTCTGGTTCACATCCTCTATGAGCTTAAGTATCTCCTTGGAAGTGTTGTAGTCAAGGGCACCTGTCGGCTCATCACAGAGAAGTATATCAGGATTCTTCACGATTGCCCTTCCAATCGAGGTCCTCTGCTGCTGTCCACCCGACAGCTGATTTGGGAGCTTATGTCTGTGCTCATAAAGCCCCAGAGTCTTTAACAGATCATCAACATCAAAAGGATTATCACTAAGGTATGCTCCAACCTCCACATTCTCCTTTACATTGAGATTAGGTATGAGATTATACATCTGGAATACATAACCGAGATGCTTTCTCCTATATCTGGTCAGTGTCTTCTCATCCATATCCCCTGTCTTCTCTCCATCTATGGAGATATAACCGGAATCCGGGCTGTCGATCCCACCTATGATATTGAGCAGAGTTGACTTGCCAGACCCCGATGGGCCAAGCAGCACACAGAACTCGCCCTTTGCGACCTCAAAATCAATTCCTCTAAGTACCTCAGTTCGGTTCTCCCCTGAACCGAAGCTTTTCTTTATCCCACTGATCTTCAAAAAACTGTTGTCTCCCATGATTCTCTCCTTTTCCACATTTTATATTCTCCATAAACGCATCGCATAGCTCTCATGCCGTACGTTGATATTTAAACGCATGATTATATGTTCATATATTTATTAGCACATATGTAGGCTCTGTGTCAACTATATTAGTGATAAATAATATCAAGTATTCTTTTATACACATTTACAGGAGCATTTGGGGATATCCCAGAAAAAAAGAGAAAACCACATTCACATCATATTGATCTGCCTGCTGTTTTCTCTTTTTTACATCTGATACCACACATGTGGCGATCAGAATCTATATTCTCTTATCTCACAGTTCTTTATGCCAAATGCTGCGAATTCCTCATTTGTCATATCATTGAAATACGACTGTACTATTCTTGATATTCCATTGTGGGCAACCAGAAGATATGTCTTCCCGGAATCTTCCGACTCAGCCTTAAGCTCATCTAACAAATTGTACACCCTCTGACACAGATGAACCATGGTCTCTCCGCCCTCATAGTGATCCAGAAAATGCGTCTTCGCCTTGGCGAATATAGCGCCGTTTCTGGCTGTTCCCTCGTATTTGCCAAAACACTGCTCACGGAGTCTCTCCTCGGCTCTCATAGGAATTCCTGTTATCTCGGATATATGTCTTGCCGTCTCCGAAGCCCTGACCAGAGGCGAATACAGGATCTCATCTATGTGATAATCTCCATTCTTTATCATCTCACCAAGCTGCTCCGCCTGCTGATGTCCAAGCTCTGTGAGTTCAATATCCGTGGCTCCACATATCTTATTTTCCACATTCCACACGGTCTGCCCATGGCGGGTGAAGAACAGTCTTGGGCCAAACTTCTCAACAAGCACTGCCTTTGCATCGTCATATCCCTGTGTTATCCTCTTCTCAACACCTTCAGGCGAAAAGTCAAGCATGCCATCTATGGCACCACCAAGAGGAATGGACGGATATATATGTATCATCTCTGCATCATCGTATCTGTCGGTCTTCCTCTCATCGAGATGCACCACGACAAATTTTCTGTAGCCCTCATCATAGAGAGGCTGTATTGGCACATTATCTCCCCCAAGGAAGAAGCCTCCATCATAATACTTTGTCTTGTCTATCGTCTCCATAGGGAATATGACCGGTATGGCTGAAGAAGCAAGAAGTATACGTTCTATCTCCTCCGGTTCCATGCCTGACAGCTGGAATCTCTCAGGAGTAGGCTTGCCCTCCACATTGAGACATGTAGCATAACAGCTCATGTCACTGTTCGACACACCATCAAGTACTGGTGAATTCTCCAGTATGTCCATAAGTCCTTCTCTGGAGAAGAAGCCATCCTTTATCCTCATGCCTTTTGCCACAGCATCCAGTCCTATGCACTCTATTGCACTCTGTATGACTGGATTGTCTATGGTCGTGAGCTTCTCCTTGATGGACTCAAACCATTTGTTCCTGTTGTCCTCGTCTATATCCTTGTTAGACAGTATCCTGTCGTTGGTTATGTCGTACCACATCTGTGTAGCCTTATCCAGATCGCCGCAAGCGTACAATGCCGCATTCAGTGCGCCTACCGAGCTTCCTGATACCGCCTTTATATCGATCACATCTCTGTACTCCTCAAGAGCCTTCCACACTCCGATCTCATAGGAGCCACGGCCACCACCGCCACCGAGCACCAGACCGTATCCTTCCTTAACCGGCACATCCGGCTGCCCGTCCTGACCGCCCAGTTCCGTGTAATGTATCTGCTTCTTCTGCGATATAGTCTCCTCTATCGCCTTATGAAGCTCCCCGGCCTTTTCCTTTATCTCCTCTGTTCTCTCCTGAAGCTCCTGTATAACCTTTTCTTTATCCATATATTAATCCCCCTTACTATTCCATAATAAAGCTGCTCTATCCAATATTGTCATCTGATATATCCACCAATTATGATCATATGTGTGTTTCATTTTAACATGTCAGCAACTATACCCACAACCTTATACTCACTATATTCAGAAGCTTTACCATTTATAGAACATTTATTTACGCTTTATATATTATTTCTTTTATGAACATATTTCTTTAACATCCGATACACAGAATGTACACAGTACCATCTTATTATATATACAGATTGATGAGGACAGCAGATGTGCGACATGCCCAGGCAGCACCAGCGTGTCTGCCGTCACTCAAACTATCAACAATCCAATTTATATAGATGGGAGGCCGGATACCTCACAAGTCCGGTCACAACACCTAAAACCTTCCTTTATAACTTTTATAAAAAAGACGGATATCAGACAATGAAACTTTTACCCATTTTCCATTTCTGACATCCGTCTTTTTGTATATATCAATTATTCTACAAGTATTTGTACAAGGCACTGCCACTCTCAGCCCTGCCGATCATGCTAAGTGCGGTCCTGTCTCATGGTGTACCACCATTTGAAAACTGCACTTCCAATGATGATCACATATCCTATAATGCTCAGCATGTCAGGGATCTGATCCAGGAATACAAATCCCAGTATAGCCGCAAATATGACCTGACTGTAGTCAAATACCGATATCTCCCTGGCTGGAGCCTTCTGGTATGCTGCGGTTATACTGAACTGTCCACCAGCCGCCGCAAGTCCGGCACAGAGCAGGCACACAATCTGCTGCCATGTCATAGGTGCGTGGTCCAATATGATAAATGGAAGCGTCACCAGACATGAGAATACAGAGAAACACATGACTATGACCGGTCCGCGCTCCCCCTGTTTGCCGAGCTTTCTCACGTAAGTGTAGGCGATTCCGGCTCCAAGGCCGCCCGCCACACCAACCATGGCATACAGAAAATCCATATGAAACGAAGGCTTCACAACGAACAAAGCACCTGTAAATGCCAATGCCACGGATGCCCACTCTATCTTATTTGCCTTCTCCTTGAGCACAAAGTACGATGCTATGATCGCAAAAAACGGAGACAGCTTGTTGAGGATATTTGCATCCGCTATGTTGAGCTTGTCGATTGCATAAAAATTGCAGATAAGTCCTGTCGTTCCACAAATACTTCTCGCCGCGATTCCTGGCCAGCTGCTCTTCTTTATCTTGAATTTCTCCTCAGTCCTCATGAGCATGGCAATGGCCACAACAGCGGCCACTGCATTTCTGAAAAATGCCTTCTGCATAGTTGGCAGATCTCCAGACAGTCTCACGAAGAAGGTCATCAGTGAGAAAAAGAACCCTGCCATGATTATGAACAGGATTCCCTTGTATTTATCTTTTATTACCAGTCTTTTTGCCATTTGATCAACTCCCGATAATGATAAAATGCCGCCAGGTCCCGCAGCACTTTATCTATTTGAAAGCATCATCCTTGAGCCCATGCTCATACAGATACTGCTCCCACAGACTGTAATACTGCGCCTGCAAATGTATGTCATCCCAGGTATAGTCCTTTACAAGACCACCCTTGCCATCGTCCACAACCGTATTCATATCCAGATAGAAAAGCTTTATTCCATCAGCATATGCAGCTATGGCACCATTCTTGTCATCGATATTGTCATTGTTCACAATATCGTGGCTTGCCGAATAGTCGCTGGATACATGCATGCAGCCCATCATAAAGATCACTGCGTCCGGCTGAAGCGCCTGTATCTGGGCCACCGCATCGATATATGTGGATGCGTATGTCTCCGTATCATATCCAGCCTCATTTATACCAAGCATGATGTATATCTTCCTGAATTGTTTGCTTTGCAGCAATTCCGTGAGTGTCTTGGTTCCATTTGCGGCTATCTTCTCCCCCATCAGTCCAAATGAAGTAAGGCCCTCCATATATGCAAATTCTGCATTGTCCAGTCCGGAATACAACGCCAGTCCTTCCACTCTGGAATCACCTATGAACAGAGCATCGTCAAAATAAGACTTGTCAACCTTTATATATGGGTACTGGGTCTCAAGAGCGATCTGTGTGAGATCTCTGTAGCAGCTATTTCTTGCCTTTCTCTTCTTAACCTTCTTGTATTGAGTCTGTCTTGTCACCGGAGCAGCCGAACCGCCTGTATCTATGGTTGCTTTTTCCGTAGTTGCCTTTTCGGTGGTCGCTTTCTCTGTAGATTTCTCTGTTGTCTTCTCCGTGGATGCATTCTCAGAAGTCTGCTTCTCCGTGGATTTCACCTCCGTTGTCTGCTCCTCTGCAGCCTCACTGCCCGTGGACTCCGACGTCAGCTCGCTCTTTCCCGGAGCATCCGTGCTTGTTGCGTCAGTTCCGGTTGCCACCCTCTCATCAAGCAGCACAGTCTGGGCCATAGGATGATGAAAGCTGACATCCCATTTGTACACGCCAAGCGCAGCTCCCACATAACCGCCTGCGGTAACTATCACGCCGGATATTATGAGTATCGAGAACAGTGGACAGCCTTTTATCATTTGCCATAATTTCTTCATCTGCCCACCTCCTAAAATCTAAAATAAAGGAATGGATTGGAGCCACCCTTTGCTATCTGATATACACAGAACCAGAACAGTGTGAGCATTATAAGCTTGCATACCCAGTTCTTGTAGAATTTCTCTATGAGCTTTCTAGGCCACGGTGTACAGAAGATCACGCAGATCAGCAGCAGCCACCAGTATGTGTGTCCCAGCATGATCAGCTTGTCCATGGCATGTGTGGTGACTGATCCCTCTATGTTCATGCCAAACATTCTCTTCAGGTACAGTCCCAGAAGCTTCAGATCAGATATGTTAAATATTGTCCATGATATCGGTATCAGGAAGAACATGTACACATGGCCAAGAACCTTCACCTTGTCAAATACCTTGCCAAGGAACAGCTTCTCCATGAGAAGGAACACGAACAGGAACAAGCCCCATATCAGGAAATTCCAGTCCGCACCATGCCACAATCCGGTAAACATCCACACAGTGAACATGGCAAGTATCATTCTGAGCTTTCCCTTTCGGTTGCCGCCCATCGGTATGTACACATACTCCCTGAACCAGCGTCCGAGTGTAACATGCCAGCGTCTCCAAAAATCTGTGAGGGAATGTGCCATATAAGGATCGACAAAGTTCTCCGGTATCCTGAAGCCAAGTATAAGGCCAATTCCTATTGCCATCACGGAATAACCCATGAAATCAAACAGGAGCTGGAATGAATATCCCCATGAACCAAGCCATGCGGTCACAGTGTTTATTCCATAAGGGCCAACCGTCTGCACATCGTTCCACAGACTGGCTATCTTATTTGCCAGAAGCACCTTGTACGCAAGTCCCAATACGAACAGTGTCGCACCGCGCTCTATATCGTCCGCCTTGACCTCTCTGTGATCCAGCTCAGGCTTCACCTCATCGTAGTTGACTATAGGGCCGGCTATGAGCTGAGGGAACATGCTCACATATGTTCCGAACTTGATTATACTCTTGTCCGCCTGATACTTGAGCCTGTACACGTCAAATATATACGATGTTATCTGGAACGTATAGAAGCTTATTCCAAGCGGCAGTGTGATCGCCACGCTATCAAATATCTTTGTTCCCGCTGCAGTGTTTATTATCTCTATAAAAAAGTTGATATATTTGAATATGAACAACATTCCAAAATCAAACACCATAGCCACCGCCAGCCAGCAGTTTCTCTCAAATGAACAGTCGATCTCCGAATATACTTCTATATCATAAAAACGCTTGATTCGTCTTGCCACCGAATAGTTAAATATAATAGAAAACATCATCAAGAACACGTATATGGGTTCGCCATACGCGTAGAACACAAGGCTGCCTAAAAGCAGTACAACATTCCTGTACTTCGGCTTTGTCACAAAATAGATAAGCAAAAATAAAGGCAGGAATCTAAATAAGAACTCCATGCTCGAAAAAACCATAATATACTCCTTAAATAAATACTCAGTCCAGTGTGAGTATAAATACTTTTACCACTTATGTCAACCGACACTAATCCTATTTTTTCTTAAAAAAACTATTGTTTTCGACATATTTTCTCACCACCACAACATATGGTACTTCGCCCATATCCACGCCCCTATTAACATAAAAAATGCGTGATCCATATTTCATGAATCACGCATTTTTTCTCTGTTCTATATATGATCATATTAATATCTTATGATATGACACATATCCCTGTGCCATGTCTCAGCCTCATCTTACAGATAATCAAGTGGGTTGACATATGAGCCATTCAGGAATACTGAGAAGTGGCAATGTGTTCCTGTTGAATATCCTGTTGAACCTGCGTACGCAATGGTCTGTCCCTGTGAAACCACATCGCCAACGCTTACTGCAAGTGATGAGTTGTGAAGGTACATCGTCACAAATCCATTACCGTGATCTATCATAACGTAGTTACCACCACTCTCGCCCCACTCGGCTACCGTTACAACACCTGAATCAGCCGCTGCGATAGGCACTCCGTATGAACATCCTATATCTATACCCATATGATTGGAGCTTGCTCCTGCTGTCGGTGACTCTCTAGGTCCGAAGTAGTCTGTGATAGGTCCTGATACAGGCCATATGAACCGACCTGAACCGGTTGTTGAACCGCCATTGTTACTTCCACTGTTGTCGCTGTCACTGCCTGAGTTATCGCTTCCACCGTTGTTATCCTGCTGCTGTTGTTCTGCTTCTCTCTGCTTACGCTCCTCCTCAAGTCTCTGCTGTTCCTGACGCGCAAGCTCTGCCAACTTGTCATCCAGCTCTGACTCCTGCTTTGCGTATTCAGCCGCAAGAGCTTTCTGCATCTCAACATCATCACTGTACTTGTTGATCTCCGCATTCTTCTGGCTTATAACATCGTCGAGGTCTGCCTGCTTGGTCTCCAGGTCTGCCTTTACCTTCTCTACATCCGCCAGATCATCCTTGAGTGTCTGCTGATACTCTGCTATGTCATTCTTAGTCTTTACCAGCTTGTTGAGCTGCTTCTGGTCATATGTGCTGAGCTGATCAACATACTCAGACTTGTTAAGACTATCCTCAAATGAAGCCGATGACATAAGTGCATCTATGTAAGCAACATCGCCCTCCTCGTAGAGGTACTGTATCCTCTTCTTCATCGCCTCATACTGATTATCCTCACTGACCTGAGCCTCTGCAAGCTTTGTCTGAGTCTCATCTATCTCATTCTGAAGATCCTCAGCCTCCTGCTTCTTCTCCACGATCTGTGTGCTTATATCTGTGGCCTGCTTATCGAGCTCATTTACAGCCGCTGTAAGCTTGTCTACCTTCTTCTGATACTTCTCTGCGTTTGCATTCGCCTCTTCCTGAGCCTGCTGAGCCTCTTCCTTCTGCTGCTCAACCTCCTCCTTGGTCTCCTCAGCATGCACGCTGAACACAGGAGCCGCAAATATGGATGTAAACGACATGAGCAGTGCTCCGGTAGTAACCACTGCCACCTGCATACCTTTCTTCTTTATCTTGTATAAATCTATTCTCATCATTCATGCCTCCTAAACGCATTTCATAATGTTATTATCTTTTTGCCCTACTTATCAGCATTATAACACATATTGTCCCTAAAAAAGTAATAACAATTTGTGAATTTTTTGTGCATTGCTCTGACCGCATTTAACACTACACTCTCAAGTGCTTTCTTGTGGTAAGAATACTTCCTACCAGACCAACACCGATACCGAGCACAAGTCCGACCGGTACCATAGTCCTGAACAGATCCTGCTGGCTCACAAATGCGAACAGCGTTGTGACAACCTTGAACCTTCCGGCAACGTATGTCAGTATCTTATCGTACATGTAGTACAGAAGGACCAGGGGTATAGCCGAACCGACCGCGCCTATGATCACACCCTCTATGATGAACGGTGCTCTTACAAATACATTTGTCGCACCGATCAGCTTCATGATCCCTATCTCTTCCTTTCGCACTGTGATACCTATGGTGATCGTGTTACTTATAAGGAATATAGATACCAGCATCAGTATCACAACTATTCCTATGGATGCATATCCCACAAGGGATGACAGTGTCGTGATGCTGTCCGCAGTCACGTCAGAACTCTTTACCTTTCTGACTCCTGAAAGGCCCTGGGCAAATGCCACGAACTCCGGCTGTCTTGATACATCCTTGAGCGTGATCTCATATGACGCAGCATTCTTTAACGGGTTATCTCCGCCAAATGCATTCTTTGCAACCTGTGGATCATCGTAGTTCTGATCTGCAAACTTGTCCCATGCCTCATCGGCTGAGATGAAATCCATCGTCTCAACATAATCGACCGTTCTTATCTGTTCACCTATGAGCTGTATGGTCTCATCGGACGCATCCTCGTCGAAGAATACAGATATGGTGACTGTCTTCTCAAGCTCCTGCATACCTGACTGGAAGTTTACAACCACCGCATATATGATTCCGAAAAGGAACAGACATGATATGATGGTTCCCAGTGATGCAAGTGAGAACAGTATGTTTCTTCTTATATTCGCAAAGCCCTGTCTGAGGACATAGAAAAATGTACTAATCTTCATCTATGTAGCCTCCTTCCTTCTCATCACTGATTATAACGCCCTTCTTCAAGGTGATAACTCTCTTCTTCATCTCATTGACGATATCCTTGTTGTGGGTTACCACG
>ERZ773252.435-NODE-435-length-49811-cov-7.371433_pt1 | contig 49811 bp, 37 predicted proteins | sample MGYA00580517_ERZ773252 | MGnify/ENA primary metagenome ERZ773252 (study PRJEB29015, sample SAMEA2737766) | human gut metagenome | biome: human gut; feature: human-associated habitat; material: faeces | place: China | collected 2012 ...
TTCCAGGTTGGGTTCAATCGGCGAAAACCGATACAGAGCCATCGAAAACGGAGAAGCATTCCATCCGCCAAAAGCAGACCAGACGCTCACAGACAGCGCCGGAATAGTTCTTGCAAGAGAAATGTCACGCGGAACGGAGCGCCTGCCCTGCATAACGGACGATTACCACACGCTGACTATCGGCGCAACGCGCTGTGGTAAGTCACGCTGTCTGGTATTGCAGTCTATATGCGCTCTTGCGCTTGCCGGAGAGGGCCTTGTCGCAAACGACCCAAAAGGAGAACTGTATCATTATACGCACAGTTTTCTTGAAACGCTTGGTTACAAAGTCCACGTCATCGATTTCAATACGCCGAAAAAGTCCGACCGATACAATCCGCTTCAGTCTATAATCAACGCCGTGAACGAGAACAGAATCGACGACGCGCAAAACTGCGTCTGGGAATTCGTAACCTTTCTGGTCGAGAAGAACGACCATTCCGAACCTATCTGGACCAACGGCGAATGTTCCGTAATTGCCGCGGCTGTAATGTGCGTGGTCTACGATAATCAGAACCACCCGGAGTTCCAGAACCTCACGAATGTTTACAACTTCATTGCGAATATGTGCAAGACCGTGAACAAGGTGCTTCCCATTGACGCATACATGGATAAACTGCCCTATTCCCACCCGGCGAAAAAGCTCATGGCTATTGCAAAGCTGGCACCGGATAAGATGGGCGGTTCGTTCTATACGGCGGCTCTGACGACCCTGCGGCTGTTCATCACGAACGATATCTACAGCATGACAAGGGAATCCGAATTCTCGCTTGCTGACGTGGGTGTCAAGCCTAAGCAGGCGCTGTTTTTCATTCTGCCCGACCAGAAAACCACCTTCTACCCCATTGTCACCCTGCTGGTTTCACAACAGTACGAACTGCTTGTGACCTACGCCAAGAAATGCGGAAACCGGCTCCCTCACCGCGTGAATTATATTCTCGATGAGTTCGGCAACTTTGCCGCCATTTCGGATTTCCAGACGAAAATGACCGTCGCCGGCGGCTATGGAGTGCGCTGGAATTTGTTCATTCAGGACTTCAACCAGCTCATAGACAAGTACGGGCAGGAGGTCGCGAAAATCATTCAGGGCAACTGCCACTACTGGATTTATCTCCACTCGCAGGACAATTCCACGAACGAGGAGATATCCAAGAGCATGGGAAAATACACCACGTCGACCTATTCTCTCGGCGGCTCAACGCAGAAATACGCCGCACCGTCCAGCTCGACAAATATTCAGCTTTCAGAGCGCAGTCTGCTCAATCCGGACGAGGTTGCCAAAATCAAGCGCCCGTATCAGATAGTGCTGTCGCCTGACCCTCCGGCGGTCATGTACTCGCCGGATATTTCACAGTGGACTTTCAACACAATGCTCGGCATGGGCGATAAAGCGCATAACACAAGGCTTATCGAGCTTGACGAAAACGCCCGTCCCGAACGCGGTGGGAAGTCCACTGAACAGCTTTTGTGGAAGCCCTGGGAGGAGATTTTAAGGGAAAGCTCCGCGCCACCTGCGGCGGCAGTCCCAAGGCGCTCCGAGTCAGTGCTTGACAATAAACCACCATACTTCAGAAGGGAGGCGAAACTCAGATGAAGAAACTCAAAAATACCGCCGCGGCGCTCACTGCGGCAGTAATGTCCGCGGTGATTTCCGTCGCGGCAAACGCCGAGGGCGGACTTGCCGCTTCAAAGGCGGTGACAGGCACAAAAGCTCTGCTGAACGACATTTCCAACATACTGCTGGTAGTTGCTCCGCTGGTCGGCACAGCCTGCATCGTGTACTTTGCGGTGCGCCACGGTGCCGCCGAGGAAATGGACCAGAAGAAGTGGAAACAGCGCATGATAGTTGCGGCTGTATCAGTCGTAGTGGCGGTAGTCGCTTCGGCGCTCATCAACGTGCTTGTCGGCTACTACCAGTAAAGGAGAAACGCATGAAATACACATCGGGACAGCCGCCGGGTCGAAAGCTGTTCCCTCAATGACACAGATAAACGGAGGTCAGCAACATGAAAATAACCTGCGATCCCAAGTCTGTCCGCATAACCGCCGGACAGAACAACCGCCTTGCTACGGCAAGCATAACTCTCGACAATGCCTTTGTAGTTCGTAACATCAGCGTGATGAACGGCTCCAAGGGCATTTTTGTCAATATGCCGAGCCAGAAAGGCGTTGACGCCGAGGGGAACACAAAGTATTTCGATACCGCGTTCCCTCTCAGCAAGGAACTCCGCACCGAGCTTTCCAATGTGGTTATCGGCGCATATCAGCAGAAGCTCGCGGAGCTTCAGAACAGCGCTTCCCAGCGCGACAGCGACCCGCCCGAACAGGACGAAGATTACACAAACGAAATGTTTTGACAACAGGAGGAAACACAATGAAGAACATCAGAAACAAGCTCACTTTCAAGGCTCTCACTCTCCGCGAGGCGGCAAGGGAGAAGTCTCTCGCACTCAGGGCAAAGGCGCTCGACACCACCGGCGAGGGCTACGTTGACACGGCGGTAAAAATCATCATCGCCGTTGTTATCGGCGCTCTGCTCATGGCTGGACTTGTCGCTCTTTTCAACAACGTAATCATGCCCAGAGTGAACACCGAAGTCACCGAGCTTTTCGACGCCGCAGGCTGATGAAGCGTTCTGCCAACCGCTGGGGCGCGGTTTCATGCCGCGCTCCATTTCGGCGGTCCGGAGGTGAAGCATGACTTTTATAATTATTTCGCTGATCGTGGCTCTGCTTGGAGGAATAGTGACGCTGTTTTTCAGCTCCGAAATGGTTGGCGAGCTTTACACCACGGTGTTTGACTGCGGACAATACCTCACGACTGTTTCGGGAGTTGAGTTTTTCAGCCTGCTCATGCCGGTTTCATACGGCTTCGGGATAAGCCTTATAATTCTCAAATTCCTAAAGAAAGCCTTTGACATCTACGTTCTCTGGACTGACGGCGATCCGGACGCAGACCCGTTTCTGCTTCTCACGAATTTCGTCCGCGCGGTCGGAACGGCGCTGATATTTCAATGGCTGTACGGCCTTTTCGTCGATATCTGCCGCGAGATAACAAACACGATAATTTCCCAGATAAACGGCGGTACGGACATGACCACCGAGTGGGTCACTGCGATAACCAGCATGGGAATAGTTCCGGCGATTGCCGGGCTTATCTTCGTTATCTGCTGGCTGATACTTTACTTTTCGTTCATGGCGAGGGGCATTGAGATGATGGTAATGCAGATAGGCGTTCCGCTTGCCTGCGTGGGGCTTCTGGACAACGACAAGGGAGTTTTCCGGGCGTACATAAACCAGTTCGTAAAGGCGTTCGTGACCACCATCGTGCAGATAATGCTCTGCAAGATCGGGCTGTCGCTTATGCTGAACGCTACCATCATTTCCGCTTCAAATATCTTCTGGGGAATCGCCTGCATGATCGCCGCAATTTCCATGCCCAAGATACTGCGTGAATTTCTCGTACCCACCACCGGCGACGGCAGGATAGGCACGACCGTTTCACAGACGGTACACATCGCTTCAATGGCGAAGAACATCATTGCAAAGTAGGTGGGATATGGACACGATAAACACGCTGAGCGTATGTATGCAGGGTATCATATCCGCCGGGCTTCTCATGCGGATAATCTTCTGCGCCGTCCGGCTGACGCATGAGGAGGAAGAATCCGTGCGTTACCGCAGGCGCATTAAAAATTCACTGGTAATGCTTGTGATTGCACAGCTCATTTTCCCGCTGAAAGAACTGCTGATATTTTATTTCGGCTCTGGTTACTAAGGAGAACCGCATGGACGACAAAATCATCATACCCTACGGACTTACAATGGAGCAGGAGTATTTCCCCGGCTTCGGGAGCCGCGAGCTTCGCCAGTTCTTTATAGGCGGCGCGGCTTCCGCGGTGCTGGGAGCGCTCCTGCTCATCTTTTCCGGACAGCTTCTCGCGCTTATCGTCTGCATAATGACAGGCGCTTCCGGAAGCATTATGGCGGTCCGCAAGGACCCGTACACCCGAATTTCCGTTGTAACGCAGATCGGAAACATGATAAAATTCCGGCGCACACAGCAGAATTTTCGGTACGTCTACAAATCGCCGTGGGAACAGAGCTGACGATATTCACACTGCTGTGCGTTTACTTTTTCGGGATATCCCGGCAGGACGTACAGCGGCGTGAGATATCCAACTGCGCCCCGGTGGTGCTAATTCTTGCAAGTCCGTTCGTCAGCATAGTTCCGTTTCCGGAGCGCATTCTGGGACTGTTCGGACTGCTTATCCCGCTGGCGGCGGTCAGCATTATAACGAACGGCTTCGGCATGGGAGATGTAAAGCTGTGCGCGGCTTTCGGCTGGACGCTGGGAGCGTTCACGGCTTACTGCGCCCTTGCCGCCGCGCTGACTGCCGCCGTCATCGCGGGAAAAATCACACATCAGAAACGACTGCCGCTTGCGCCGTTTTTGTGCGGCGCAGGTTTGGTAACGATATTACTTATGGAGGCATTTCAATGCTGAAAAACCGTACTCTTATCGGCATAATCCTGATCGCCGCGGCGATAGGGCTGTGCTTTGGCATTTCGCCGCTTTTCAATTCGATTCTTTCAAGCAAAACCAAGATAATCCGGCTCAGGCAGGACATTCCGCAGGGCGTTCAGATAACCGGTGCAATGCTGGAAGCCGTGGAGGTCGGCACGCTGAATCTCCCTGCGGATATGCAGAACGACCCAAAACAGATAATCGGGAAGTATACAGTTTCCGCAATGTTCGCCGGGGACAGCTTCACGGACAAGAAACTGTCGGATTCCATAGACACCTCGGACAGCCTGCTCCGTCAGCTCAAACCTAATGAAACCGCCATGTCAGTCACCGTGAGGTCGCTTGCAAACGGACTTTCCGGAAAGCTCCAGCAGGGCGATATTATCCAGATCGTTTCCGTTGACGAGGACGACAAGGCGCAGATCTACGAGGAACTCCAGTATGTGGAGGTTCTTGCGACCACCTCGGATAAAGGCTCGGACGACACCTACCGTGACGGCGAGGTCAACGCAGACGATGAGGACAGCGGCGACCAGTCCCTCTATGCGACCGTGACGATAATCCTGCAGGACAGGGCGCAGGCGCTAAGGCTTGCGGAATGCGAGAACACCTCGCTTCATGCGGTTTTCGTCACCAGAGGCGACGAGAAATTAAAGGCGGAATGCCTGAAAGCCCAGCTCGAACTTCTCACCGGAGAAATATCCACGGCGGAAGCTGACGGCACCTCTGAACCCGAAGAAACACCCGAACCCACGGCAGAAAGCGAGGAAAGCAATGGATAACAACATCATCGCGGTTTACGGCAGTCCGGGTAGCTACAAAACCACGACTGCACTTTCGCTGGCACGGTGCATTGCTTCAAAGGGGAGCAATGTCGTGATAGTCGGAACAAGCACCATAAAGCCGCTTCTGCCCATTGCCGTGCCGTTTGAGAGCAAGTTCGGCGGTTCGCTCGGAAAGGCGCTTTCCGCCGTGGATTTCGACCGTGACGTGATTCTCAAAAATATCTTCATGGCGACTGACAAAATCGGGATACTGTCCTACAATATCCGCGAGAACAGCAATTCCTACGCGGTCGTATCACCGGACAGAATGGACGACCTGTTCATTCAGCTCCGCCAGCAGATGGGCGCGCAGATAATTGTGGACTGCACCTCTGACATCGTAAACAGCAAGCTCACTGCCAAGGCTGTAATCAACGCCACGCACGTTGTGGAGCTTCTGACCTGCGATACCAACGGACTTGTATTCGACGGTTCGCAGGAGCCTATCCTCCAGTCGGAGCAGTATAATTACCGTGATTTTATCCGGCTCATGTCGCTGAATTCCACGATAAAGCAGGACGAAGCCGCAATGAAAAACGCGCTCGGGCGAATCTCCGGCACGATACCCTACTGCCCGAAAGCCGCCGAGTACCTTAATCAGGGTACCCTGCTGACAAAGCCGGTGGACGACCGCACCTATAATACTACGATAAAATCCCTCGCGGAGCTTGTCACAAAGGAGGTCTGAACCATGAACAATCCGTTCAGAAATCTCGTAAAAAAGCCCGCTAAGCACGAAAAGGGCGAGATAGTCGTTGCGGATTCCGGAAACGTCAAGGAAGTCGCAAAGATAATGATAGGATTTGAAGCGCTTCTCCGTGAAACGCAGTCCTATATGTCCAAAGCCTGCGGCAACAAGCTGTTTGATTCCGACCTGAAAGACGCAATGCGCCAGCTCATCAAGCAGTACATGAAGGACCACAATTACTACGTCCCGCACATGAATCTCGCCGAAGCCGCAGACCGACTTTACGTTGAAATGGCGGAATATTCGTTCCTGACGCCGCTTCTCGCCCGAAAGGATATCGAGGAGATAAACATAAATTCCTGGGACGATATTCAGATAATCCCATCCAAGGGTCAGCAGTACAAGTATTCGGAGCATTTTTCTTCCGCACAGCACGCGGTTGACGTGGTGCGGCGTATGCTCCATAATAACAAGCTGGTTTTCGACGCTTCAAGACCGCTGGTCACTGGCTACCTTGACAAGAATATCCGAATTTCGGCTATACATTCGCTAATAGTGGGCGACGAGGTGGGAGTTTCGGTTTCCATACGAATCGTGAATCCCTGCAAGATAACAAAACAGCAGTTCATCGAGAGCGAAATGTGCACCGAGGAAATTTACGAGTTTCTCGCGATATCGTTTGTTCACGGAATTTCTCAAGTGTATGCCGGCGCGACAGGCTCTGGAAAAACCACAATTATGGCGGATATCATGAGCAATATTCCTGATCACCGCAGGCTTATCACCATCGAAAAATCCGTTCGAGAATTTGACCTTGTTAAGCGTGACGAAAACGGCGAAAAAATCAACAATGTCGTACATCTTGTCACATACGAAAGCGACGACCCTACCCGCTGTGTAACCATGCAGGATCTGCTCACAAAGTGCCTTACAATGCACCCTGACGCGATATGCGTTGCCGAGATGAAGAACGAAGAAGCATGGGAAGCTCAGGAAGCCGCGCGAACCGGACACACCGTTCTCACGACTACCCACGCCTCCAGCGTACAGGGTATCTACCCCAGACTTGCAACGCTGTGTATGCAGAAGCATTCAACGCCGTATCCTACCTTGATTTCTTTCGTCACCGAAGCGTTCCCGCTGGCGGTATTCCTTAAAAAACTGGATGATGGCAAGCGCCACATCATGGAGATTGCCGAGTGCCTAGGCTGTGATGAAAAGGGCAAGGTGTTCACAAAAACGCTCTGGAAGTACAGAGTGGATTCCGAGCGCATTGTTGACGGAAAGACCGTGATAGACGGGCGTTTCGTCCGGGTGAACCCCATTTCAAAGGAACTCCGCGAACGTATGCACGAAAACGGCGTTCCGAACGACGTGCTTGACAGATTTTCGGAGGTGAGATAATGGACAGGCTGATATATCTTTTCGGCGCTCTGCTTATGTCCGGCGGGATCGTTGTGCTTCTCGGAATTACTCCGGAAGTCACGACGCAGGACATCATGTCGCTGCTTTCCCGGCAGAGGAGCCTTAAATACCTTGTCGCAAAGGCGCAGGGAAAAGTACGCAGGAGCCGGCTCCAGCAGGCTGTGATGAACGTCCGCAGCGCCCTGACCGCTACCCACTCCGAGAACAAATTCTCACTGCTGATTTCCGTTTCGCTTATCGGAATATGCGCCGGATTTCTGCTGGCGGCTCTGCTCCAGAATCTGCTTCTTATACCTGTATTTTCGGGTATATGCGTGGTGCTTCCGTATGCGTATGTGAATATGCTTCTGGCAAACTACAACCGCAGAATTTCCGAGGAGCTGGAAACTGCTCTGTCGATAATCACCACGAATTACGTCAGCAATGACGACATAATCTATGCCGTGGAGCAGTCCATAGACTACATAAATCCCCCGGTACAGCAGGCTTTCCGGAAATTCCTCACCCAGACGAAGCTCATAAATTCCAACGTGAAGCTCGCAATTGAACAGCTGAAGGGCGAAATAAACAACGAGGTGTTCCACGAATGGTGCGACAGCCTTATCGAGTGTCAGGACAACGTTACGCTGAAAAAGACGCTCCAGCCGATAACTGCGCGGCTTTCGGATATCCGGATAGTCAACGCTGAACTCCGCAATATGCTGATGAGTCCCCGGCGCGAACACATAATGATGGTGTTCATTCTGCTTGCGAACTACCCTATATTGTATTTCATCAACGCCGACTGGTTCAGCGTACTTTTCGATACGATATTCGGGCAGGTCGTGAACTGCATTGTGGCGGTAGTCGTTATCGTGACGGTGATTCTGGCGTACAAATACACCCAGCCTATCCAGTACAAGAGGTGAATATGAGTATTTATAACATTGCGCTGTACGCGGCTCTGGCGGCGGTCTGCGGACTGTTTGCCGCCGGGCTGTATCAGTTCGCGCTTATTCTGCTGAAAGTCCCGTCAAGCCGCACTACAAAGGCGATTAAGGCAATTGCCGCAAGAAACCGTCCCACTGCCGCCGGATTCAAGAACACCTACAACGACATTTCGCTGTTCGTTTCACGGTTCATACGGCTGAACGAGTTCAAGAAAAAGGAGCTTGCAGACAGCCTTAAAATCGCAAATATCTCAATGTCCCCGGAGCTTTTCACAGCGAGGGCGCTGGTGCGTTCAGCCGGAATAATGCTCCTGTCCGTGCCGTTCTTCTTTTTCCTGCCGATAATCGGACTGCTGGTTATCGTGCTGGCGGTGCTGATGTACGTTCAGGGGAAGCAGAAAGTGGATTCCTGCATAAAGGAAAAGCGAAAGCAGATAGAATTCGACCTGCCGCGCTTCGTCTATGCGATATCCCAGGAAATACAGATGTCGCATGACGTTATCTCGATTCTGGAGCGCCACAAGGACAATTTCTCGCCGTATCTCAACGAGGAAATCGAGATAACCATAGCGGATATGCGGACCGGAAATTACGAAGCCGCAATAACCAGATTTGAGGGACGCATCGGCAGTACGAACCTGTCGGAAGTCTGCCGTGGATTCATTCAGATGATACGCGGCGATGACACCTCGGTTTACTGGGAAACCCTCGCGATACGCTTTTCGGAACTGCAGAAGCAGTATCTCCGGAACATCGCGCTGAAAATCCCGCCAAAGGTACACAGGCTGTCTTTTTTCCTGATGATGAGCATGATGTTACTATATGTTGTGGTGCTTGGCTGGGAGCTTCTCAGCAATATGGGCGTTCTGTTCGGTTAAGGAGGGCGCATGAAAAATCTTCTTAAACGGCTTAAATCCACGCGCGGCGAGGGGTATGTTGACATTACCGTTGCCGTTCTGATAATCATGATTTTACTGGCGGGAGTGATTAAAATTGCTCCGGTTTTCATCACGAAAATGACGCTCAATTCCTACGCAAACGAACTCTGCCGCGAAGCTGAAATCGCCGGGCGCATAGGCACGGAAACGACCGCACGGCTTGACCGCCTGAACGAATCCCACCCAGACCTTGCCCCCACGGTAACATGGTCTGCAAGCGGAAATATCCAGATAGGCAGGACGTTCAGCGTGACCGTTTCCGCGGATTACGATTTCAGCTTTTTCGTGTTTAATACCGCCCCGATAACCATTTCAGCCACGGCGGAGGGAACAAGCGAGGTGTTCTGGAAATGAAGCGTCTGAAAAAACGAATGCTTGCGAACATAGGATTTTCCTATGTCATAACCAGCGTTCTGATGATATGCGTGCTTCTCATAGGAGTGGCGGTTTTCGAGGTTATCCGGCTGTATATTCAGGCTGGCGCGGTGCGCGATAAGTTCGAGGATTCTATAATTTCAATGTGCGTTGAGAATTACTCCGAGATGTACCAGCCTATCCGCGAAAGCCACGCCGCAAGCTACCGATACAACGGATTCCGCTGGGTGAACAGCAATAAGGCGAACGAGCGATATATCCGCACTTATCTCAGCCGGGCAATGAACGCCGGGGAGATAATGCAGTGCGAAATCGTGTCGGTGAGCTTCACTGTCGAACCTGCGGCGCTTGCTCCGTTGGATACCGATTCGGCGCAGAAATATGCGGTTTCCGGTACGCTGGTGGTGCGTATTCCGTACCGCTTTGCGTGGGAAAGTCTGCCGCCGATCGAGATGTCGCTGGACGTTCGTTCGCAGTGGCAGGCGAAGTTCTGATGAAAGGAAAAAAACAATGCAGATAGCAATAGCGTTAGTAACTCTGGCACTCTGCGGCGGATTTCTCTGGTGGTTCAGGCGAAGCGAAAACCACCGCAGCTTCAAGCGGAGCGAGGAAGAATCCGCCGAGCGTGAGCGCAAAGCGCAGGAAACAGCGCAGGAATTCGTGAACGCCCGCGACCTCGGCGAAAACTGCCTTTACACCAACGACGGGTACATTTTCGCTTACCTCAAGGTGGACGGCGTGTGTCTTGAACTCCTGAGCCGTCAGGAACAGAAAGCGCTCTGCCGGCAGGTTTCCGCGGCGCTTTCGCTGGTTCGGCGGCCGTATAAATTCAGCGGAGTGAGCCGTCCGGCGGATATCTCAAAATCTCTGCAGAAGTACAGCGAGCTTGCGGAACAGGCGGTCGGCGGCAGGAAAAAGCTCCTGCTGTCCGACGCGCGGTACCTTGCGAACATGGTTGTTTCCGGCGAAACCACGGAGCGCGTGTACTATATTGCGATTTGGGACAGCATTCAGAAAGCGGACGAGCGCAGCATCACATCAGCGGCGCAGGATATCGCCAAGAAGCTGAACGAATGCGGAATAGGCGCGGAACTCATCGACCGCAGCGGGATAGTCCGGCTCTGCAATCTGGTGAATAATCCGGCTTATGTCCACATTGAAAGCACGAACATCGACGAAGCCATTGCGCTTCTGGCTGTGTAAACGAAAGGAAACACGATGGTCAAAAAGAAAACAGAAATCGAGGCCCCGGCTAATGCGGCTTTGCAGGCAAGCATTACCCCGGTCGGAATTGAATTCAGCATGAATAAGCTCCGGCTTGGCGAGAATTACTGCCGGATCTATGGTATTTTCATGCTCCCGACCGAGGTGGAATACGGCTGGCTGTCGAAGCTGACGAACATTCCCGGAACGATAGTCACGATAAATTACGAACCCCGGAACAACGCCGAAGCGATAAACGACCTGTCGCGCAAAATCCGAATGTTCCGAGGGCAGGCGGCAGGCACAAAAGACCCGAAAGAGCGCATGAGGTGCGAGAAAGCCGCGCTCAGTCAGGAAACCGCCCTCCAGCGCATGGACAGCGGCAACGAAAGCATGGGCGTGTGGGATATCACAATCATGGTACTGTCCCGGGACGAGGAGGATTTCAACAACCGCTGTACCCGCGTTGAAAATACCGCGAACGTCATAGGCTGTAAGATACGCATTATGGCGAACCAGCAGAAAGAATCCTATCAGCACCTTTCGCCGACCTATCCGCAGATTCCGGAGATCCGCGAGGAAAACGCCCGGCAATACCTTGTCGGCGACATAATCGGCGGTTTTCCGTTCGCAAGCGGGAGCTTCACGGACAGCGGCGGCTTTTATCTCGGACGGGATTCCAATGACGGGCTGATACTGCTCGACCCTTGGATAAGAAACCGCCAGCGCCCCAATAGCAACATGACGATAGTGGGCGGCTCCGGCTCCGGAAAATCCACGGCGATAAAGCACATAATCGCTTCGGAGTACGCCCGTGGCACGAAAATAATCGTCATTGACCCGGAGGGCGAATACAAGGATATGTGCCTGAATCCGCTGTTTGAAGGCTCATGGATAGACGTTGCCGGAGGGCGCGGCGGTCTGATAAATCCGCTCCAGATACGCCCTGTCCCGCCTGACTTGGACGACAATTCCGACCCGGTGAAAAAGGACAGCATAGGCGACCTCGCGGTGCATTTAAAGACTTTGCAGACGTTCTTCCGGCTGTACATACCGTCAATGGACGACCGCCTGCGGGCTGTTCTTGACCAGTCGCTGGTGGAGCTGTATTTTTCTTTCGGAATCACATGGGAAACCGATGTTTCTGACATGAAAGCGGAGCGCTTTCCGATTTTAAGCGACCTGTACAGCCTTATCTCCCGAAAATCAGAATCCGGCGGCAGGAACGCCGAGTGTTACGCAGACCTCAAAACCTACTTGGAGGGAGCCGCAAACGGCGCAGACCACCTGCTCTGGAACGGCTACACTACGATAAATCCCACCAGCGGGTTTATTGTGCTGGACACAAAATCGCTGATACAGATGTCAGGAACAGTGCTTGCGGCGCAGTATTTCAACGTTCTTTCATGGTGCTGGGAGCAGATAACTCGCGACCGCAAAGAGCGCATAATGCTGATAGCCGACGAGTGCTGGACGATGATTGACCCGCGCTGTCCGCAGTCGCTGGAATTCCTTAAAAATGCCGAAAAGAGAGCGAGAAAATACGAGGGAAGCATAGTCGTAGGAACGCAGTCCAGCAACGATTTTCTCGACCCAGAGGTCAAATTCTATGGGCAGTCGGTGCTTGACCTGCCGACCTACAAACTGCTGTTTTCAATGGACGGACAATCGCTGAAAGAAGCCGCAGAGCTGTTCGACCTGAACGATTCCCAGACCGAGCTGATTTCCTCCGGACAGCGCGGAATGGCGCTGATGAAAGTCGGCAGGCAGGCGGCAAAAGTGCGGTTCGTGCTGAGCGATGAGCGCCTTGAAATGTTCGGGCGCGGCGGCGGAAGATAAGGAAAGTGTGTTTATATGGCAGTAAATCCGAAACTGATTTTAATAGCCTCAGAGCTGGCGGGAAACGAAAAAGTCCGCAAAACTCTGCTGTATGTTCTGTTCTTTTCGCTGGGACTGATAATGCTGATTTTCGTTGTGTTCATCGGGCTTATAAGCGGACTTCTCAGCATTGCGCAGGACAACGACCTGAGAAACCACTGGAACTATTACAGGACCAGCATTTCCGAGATTTTCAGCAGTATCGAGGGCGAGATAAATTCCGATGTGAAAAGCGAGGTTTACGACTTCATGCCGGAATTTTCGGTGAACCTTTCCAAAGCCACTATCGCGAACAATTTCGACAACAGCTCCCTGATTTTATATGATGAAAAGGAAATCCGGCAGGCGCAGGAAATAATGCTGAATTACGCAGAAAAGCTCCGTGAAATAACCACGGAAGAAGCCTTTGACAGCTTCATTTCTGGTTACGAAACGGAGCTTTCCTTTTCGGATATCCGGAATATCCGCTTTACGGACGACACTGGAATCGACGGCATTTCCGCTTATCCGGACGCGGTGAAGCTGTTTCTTTACAACCGCGCAATGGAGCAAATGCCGGCGTACAGCTACTCTTTCGAGGAGATAACGGTTGACGAAAAGCCAGCCGACCGCCAGACGCTGGTCGTGACCTCTCCGGACGGTTCCGCACAGACCGTGGAATACACCTGCATCGGCGGCGGTGAGGTGTACCTGCCGGAATTTCTTGCGATGTACAATATATGTCAGAGCCGGGAGTATCTCACTGCCGTAACGCAGAATCAGGCACCGGATATTGAAACGCAGATTGAGCAGGCGGTAGGCGGTATTCCCGAAACTGCCGAAGAAGCGCAGGACTATCTGAACGGCGCATGGCAGGGTATGGTTGACGGGCGCGGCGCGGTAAATCTGGATCTGTTCCGCATGGCAAATCTGAAATCCATTATCGAGGGGGCGAGCATTGACGGCGCTGTGAAAATCTCCACGGAGCGCACCTCTGACAAGCTCTCGATAACGCTGGAAACCGTGGGTTCGGATATCTGGGAGGACATTTTCGGAATTGACGAGGAGCTGAAACAGTACGTCGAGCAGTCCCAGCTTACCATTGAAATGGCGCTTGACGAAGCGGAAATCCCGCAGGACGAGCGTACAATTTCACTTGACGGAATGGTGCAGGCGGCGCTGTTCGTGTATTTCGAGGGGTTCTTTGACCTGCCAGTGAGCAGTTCCGAGCTTGCGCCCGGAGGAAACGGAATTCTGTCGCAGTGCGGAGAGGTTTCGGAGTTTCACCAGTACACCTACGGCAAAAAGGACATGGGAGTTCCCGAAAAAGGAATTACGCTGGCGCTGAAAGAGGAAACCGCAGTCCATGCGGATCTGCTGGACTGCGGCGATTGTATTCAGGATATCTATGTGTATGATGTCTGGAATATGAATGAGCAGGAGATTGCAAACGACACCAATTCCAAAGTGTTCAACCGGAGCGCCGTCACGCTTGCGTACATCATCGATACCGCCCAATTTGAAGCGGACTACGGATTTCCGTTCCCGTCAATTGACGGCGTTTCGAGCGCTGGAACGATAACGCTGTTCCTGGAGTTCACCTGCCTCAGCGAGGTGGAATTTGAGGACGCTGATATCGGCAGTTCGCTTGATTCCGGGGATATCGTCGTGGGGTACTCCCATGACGGGTATTACAGCGACCGGTATGATTCCGGGCTCTGGCGGCACAGGCTGAACCGTGACGAGTGCGTTCCGCACGTCGGCGTTAAGACTTACTTTATGTCCGGGGAGGTTTCTCGACCCGAACCGCCGCAGGGTACGCATTACTACTGCGGTCCAAGCGCAAAGGATATCGGTGTGGCGGCTAATCCGCAGCTTTGGTTCAAGGGGTTCCACACGGGTATGAGCAAGGAGCTATTCAGAACAATAAAAACCGTAAAATAACATGAATTATGACATAGATGAAATGAGCCTGCTTATTTCAGAATCAGCCCTTCTTGGACCCTGAATGCGCCCTTTCATGCCATGCTCAGTCAATATGGATAAAGGAAGAACATTGTCTCTATATTCTTTGATGAATTCAAGCTCCATGTGATTACCATAATTCATGTACTGATCTCCATTAATAACAAATTCCGAATCGTCTATTTCGATGGAGTTAAGGTTTACCTTAGTAACAAGGCATTTATATTTGATTGAAGAATAAGGCAGTCCAACATAAATATAAACAATGTCATTCACACTGATGTTTTTAACCGACTGTTTCCAATCAATGCGCTTTAGTTTTTTGAAAGCTCCTACCACGTCATAATATTTTATATTGCATGGAATAATCCATTCTGTCATAATTGTACCTCCAAAAAATATATTGTATCTTTAGTATACCATGATAACTAAAAAATGTCAAGGTTAAGGACGTATTGTAATTTTTTCGAAAGGACACTTGCCATGATAAACCCATTACTCATAACCAGAAAAGAAAACGCCGGAATCCTCCGCAGAATATGCTCCGAGCTGAACGCTGTTCCCCGCGAGATGATAGGCGAGGACTGGTCGCTTGCTGTATTTCTTAAGCGCGACTTAAAGACGTATCTGTATCAGTCGCATTTCATCTTTGACCTGTCCGCATTCAAGGAACAGGGCGATGAATTCGTGAACCTCTGCGCCGGGATATACTATCAGAAATCTGATGCAAACATCATTATTTACGCCGATAACTGCTATCCCGGTGATGAAATTCTGGACAAGCTGGTGCATAACGGCATAACGAATATCGTTGCGAATTACCCCGATGTTGACGAGAAAACCAACATTTCCATGATGACGCATGACCTGAAAGAGTGCATTACAGAGGGGCTTTCTCAGAAGAAATGGCGGCGTTTCAACAAGTCGTTTGACGCATTCGCGGAAGCCCGCGAAGCCGCCAGAATTGCCGAAAAGGAAAAAGAAAAGCCCCGCTACTCCCAGTCTAATATCAGCATAGCTGTCGTGGGAGCGCAGGGCAGAATAGGAGCAACGACCTTTGCAATGCGGCTTGCGGCGTATTTCAAGAGCCGTGACGGAGAGAGCCTTGTGGTCTGTGCCAACAAGCGCGGATTTCCGCAGCTTGAGATGATGAGCGAGTATTACGGCGGCACCGAGCAGAACGGTATCTACACGATAAACGGCATTGATATCTGCACCGCCCTGACCGAGCCGGAGAAGCAGTACAACGTCCAGATTTACGACTACGGCAGTCTGCCAACTACCGAGCTGAAGCTCGATTCGTTCGATAAGGTATTTCTTATCGGCGGCACATCATGGAACGAACTCCCGATGATATACATGGCTCAGCAGCCGTTGAACAGCGTAAACTACACTGTGGCAGTGAATTTCTCGGACAAGGCGGCGGTAGAGAAAAACAAGGAGTTCCTTATGCTCAATCTGAACGAGGTGATGGTTCTGCCGTTTGAACCGGATCCGTTTGCTGTCGAGAAATATGATGGGATATTTGATGCTGTTTTTTCAAATTAGCATTATGCAACACTTAAAATCACAATAGAGCTGTCACCCCGATTGCCATAACGTACTGAAATTTCTCATAACTGAATTCGTCAATCCCTTTCATCAACGGCAGAGTATTGTTGGTCAGATAGAGCCTATATTGCAATACATACTCCGCGTATTCTTCAAGAACTTCCCTTTTGGAAATGTTACCAACAGAGTGGTTGTTTTACTGCATGCGGTCGACTATGGTGAATTTTGTTCCATTTTATGGAGCTTCTCGGCAATACATTTTGTCGATGCTGCTTGCATCACCTGTTATAACGGCTTCTTTATGTTTACAATTAAACATTATTTCCACTTCACTACACTGCCTATCCATCGTTTTGCCAAATAAGTCTGTTGTATTTTTACAGCACATTTGTGAAAAATATCAATCAACAAATTGAGCGATTGCGCTTGAAAAAAATGTCGGATTATGGTATACTAATATTATGTATATGCTTTTGACAGTCCACTTAAAAACTAATATATTAGTGAGGGTAAAATCGTGATTGAATACGCTCCTGGAATGAGACTTATCATTCGTGATGAAGAATGGATGATAAAGAAAATAGATACAAATGAGATTGGCGAACAGGCTTTGAACTGCATAGGTATCTCGCCCTTGGTAAAAGATAAAGAGGCTATATTCCTTACTGACCTTGAGAAGATTGAGGCAGTTGATCCTACTAAAGTCAAGCTCGTCAAAGACGAATCACCGAGATACACTAAATCGCTTCTCTACCTTGAAAGTCAGTGGAGACAGAAAAACCCGACCGATAAGAATATCCATATCGGTCACAAAGCTGCTATGGATTTAATGCCGTTTCAGCTTGAGCCGACTAAGATTTCATTGAACCGTACTCGTTGCAGAATACTTATAGCTGATACAGTTGGTCTTGGTAAAACACTTGAAGCCGGAATACTTATGTCCGAACTAATCATTCGTGGCAAGGGTAAGAGAATACTTGTTGTTACCTCTAAAAGTATGATGACGCAGTTCCAGAAGGAAATGTGGAATCGATTTACCATTCCTCTTGTTAGACTTGACTCTCATAAGATACAGAAGATAAGGGCTTCACTCCCGTCTAACTATAACCCATTTTTCTACTACGACAAGGTTATTGTCTCTATTGATACGATAAAGCGAGATGTAGAATACCGCACACACCTTGAAAATGCTTATTGGGACATTATCGTGATTGATGAAGCACAGGGAGTTGCTGAACGTGGCAGCAGAGATTCTCAGCGTTCAAGACTTGCCAATATTCTGAAAGACCGTTCTGATACAATGATAATGCTTTCGGCTACTCCGCATGACGGACGAGCTAAGAGCTTTGCTTCTCTCATGAATATGCTTGATCCTACTGCGATTGCAAATCCCGAAGAATACACTAAGGACGAAGTTAAGGGATTGTGTATCAGAAGGTTCAAAAAGGACGTTAAAGACCAAATGGGCAGTAAATACCTTGAAAGAACCGTAAACCTTGTGAGCTGCGAAGCAAGCCCGAAGGAAGAAGTTGTCTTTGACATTTTCGCTCAGATGCAGCTTGATATGGACACAAGCAAGCCTAAAGGGACAGGTCAGCTATTCAAGACCTCACTCGAAAAATCACTTTTTTCAAGTCCGAAAGCCTGCCTGAAAAGCGTAGAGGAAAGACTCAAAAAGCTCCGTCATAAGTATCCTGACGGTGAGATTAAGGATATTGCCTTGCTTGAAGAACTCCGAGATGCTCTTGCGTTGATCGAACCTCGTGATTTTTCAAGATATACTTCACTGCTCGAACTTCTTAGAAGCAAAGAGTATAACTGGAATCCAAAGACGGTTGATGACCGTATCGTTATTTTCACCGAGCGAATTGAAACAATGAAGTTCCTTTCAAAGCAACTCCGAGAAGATCTTCACATGAGTGACAAGCAGATCGTTGAGATTTCAGGCGGTATGACCGATATGGAACAGCAGCGAGTAGTTGAAGAATTTGGCAGGACCGAAGCTCCTGTAAGAATTCTTGTTGCTTCTGATGTTGCATCGGAAGGTCTTAACCTTCATTATCTTAGCCATCGTCTTATCCATTTTGATATTCCGTGGTCACTTATGGTGTTCCAGCAGAGAAACGGAAGAATTGACCGTTACGGTCAGGAAAAGCGTCCTGATATTCGCTATATGATGATTTCAAGCAAGAACGAGCGAATCAAGGGCGATATGCGCATTATAAGAATTCTCGTTGAAAAGGAAGAACAGGCATTTAAGAACATCGGTGATCCCACGCTTCTGCTTGGCAAATTTAATGTTGAGGACGAGGAGCTTGTAATTAGTGAAACCATTGAAAACGGCTCAGATGCAGTAGCCTTTGAGGAATCCCTACATGATGAAGAAAGTGAGTTTGATCCGCTGGAATTCCTTCTCAATGCGGCTTCAATGGAGGAGACGGTATCGGCTACCAATTATACAGTTGATGATGAAACTCTGTTTACTGATAAGCAGTATCTTATCAAGGCACTATCCTACATAAACAAGAGCGAACAGCACCCATTGAGACAATTAAGTGAAATATCAGGTGTTGATGTTATGCTTACGGAGGATATGCGGCGCAGATTATCTGCTGTTATCCCAGAAGAAGCTATGCCGTCAGGTGAAATACTGCGACTGAGCGACGATAAGAGATATATAATGCAGGAAATGCGTAAGAGTATGCAGAACTCTATCGACAATGCTGCCTGGCCCGATGCTCAGTACCTATGGGCAATTCACCCTGTAATTAGTTGGCTGAACGATAAAACGGGACTTCTTATCGGCAGAGGTGAAGCTCCGGTTATCGGCGTCAAGAATTTTATGCAGAGCAATGAAAGCATATTCATTGTAGAAGGCAGTATGCCTAATGAACGTTCGGCAGCTCTCGTTGATGATATGTTCGGCGTGAGATATGTTGACGGAAAGTTTGCAGAGTTCCTTGACATAAATGCCGTAGTAAACAAGACAAAGATCAATTCAGAGTTTCTTGCTAACGAGCAGAATGTCACTGATGAAATGATCTCTGCATTAAGTGAACAGCTAGAAGATGTTGTTGCTAAGGCAAAAGAGAAACTTGCTGAGAACTATCGAATGTATAAAGAATCCACTGATCCGCTGATTGATGCGGAAGTAGATAAGCTGGCTGAACTTGAAGAAAAGCACAGAGACTATCAGCTTTCTTTGTTTACCGATGAACGTCGTAAGAGTGAAGCAGAACGCAGAGTTGATGAATTATTCGACAGCTTTACGAAATGGGTAAAGGAAACGCTTGATATAAGAAACAATCCTTATATCAGAATTATAACAGTCCTGACAGGAGTAAAATAATATGAGTATGGATCTGACCGGTATTGGAAACCGCAACGAGTATTATACCAATCACTATTTCTCCACTATGTTTGAAGATGGGGCAAGTGAACGTATAAAGCAGTGGACGGAAAAATCCAAGAACCAAGATATAAAAACACCGTGGGCAATGCTCCGTGATAATGCAAAGCAGTATTACCCGATACATGACAGATATGACCGTGGACAGTCCCAGCTTACAACAGCCGCAAATATCATCACTATGGCTGCTCTGTACCTTGAATCAATGGGTTATGGCAAGGCTAATTCTGTTATCATCAATGTTAATGATGAATTCGACATACCGGTATTTCACGAGGAAACCAAAGCCAATAAAGCTCCTGCGTTATGGGCAGTTCTTGCACATTCAAAAGACAAGAACTGCGGCCTCATGGAAAACAACGTCCTTGATTTTAATGCTGTAAACAACGATGACCTCAGACTTTCCAATGAGAATATCGAAGCTCTTGCCACCAAACTCCTGTTCCATACAGCAGAGCCTCCTCGTTTTCTTATCGTTATCGGCATAGATACGATAGTTCTGATTGACAGAAACAAGTGGAACGAGAAACGCTACCTTGAATTCGACCTTCAGGAGATATTCAGCCGTCACGAAACGTCGACCTTACAGGCTATGTCTGTCCTTTTGCATAAGGACTCTCTCTGCCCTGCGGACGGCAGCGCTCTTATTGATACGCTTGATGAACAGAGCCGCAAACACGCATCCGGCGTATCGCAGGATTTGAAATATGCCCTCCGTGAAAGCATTGAGATACTCGGAAACGAAATTATTTACGATATGTCAACCCGTCAGGGCAAGAATCTGATTGCAGAACCCGTCGATGCGGAGAAGCTCACCATTGAGTGCTTACGCTATATGTACCGTATGCTGTTCGTGCTTTTCATCGAAGCACGTCCTGAGCTTGGCTATGCCCCGATCAATGAGCAGGTATATGCTTCAGGCTATTCTCTTGAAAGTCTGAGAGATATTGCCGAGTCTGTCCGCAATGACACAGAGGAAGTCGGAGAGGGCTTCTATCTGTTTGAAACCATCAGCAAGCTCTATGAACTTATCTATACGGGTTATCCTAAGAATGAAGCTATATACAACAAGGTCAACAGCTTACAGAGCGTTCATAACATCTTTGTTATCCCTCCGCTGAAAGCCCATATTTTTGATCCTGCGTATACTCCTATGCTCGTCAATGCCAAAATCCGCAACTGCGTTATGTTGCGTATCATTGACCTGATGAGTCTTACGAAGTCTACCGGCAAAACAGGCAGCCGCCGCGGACGTATTTCCTACGCTAATCTCGGTATCAACCAGATGGGCGCAGTATACGAGGCTCTGCTTTCTTACCGTGGATTTATTGCCGAGCAAGACCTTTACGAAGTCAAGAAAGCCGGGGATAACTTCAACGAGCTTGATGTCGGCTACTTCGTTACCGCTCAGGAGCTTGACCAGTACACCGAGGAAGAACGAGTACGCTACGAATCGGGAGACAAGAAAGGACAGCTCCGTGTTCACCCGAAAGGCGAGTTTATCTATCGTCTGGCAGGCAGAGAGCGTGAAAAGTCCGCATCTTACTATACGCCTGAGTCCCTCACTCAGTGCCTTGTTAAGTATGCCCTCAAGGAGCTTCTGAAAGACAAGACTGCTGACGAAATACTCAGCCTTACCGTCTGCGAGCCCGCAATGGGCAGTGCGGCGTTCCTGAACGAAGCTATCAATCAGCTTGCAGAGGCATATATTGACCGCAAACAGGCTGAACGTGGCGAGACGATCAGTCATGAGAGCCGTATGGACGAATTGCAGAAAGTCAAGATGTACATTGCCGATAACAATGTTTACGGTATCGACCTGAACCCGGTTGCCGTGGAGCTTGCCGAGGTATCTCTCTGGCTGAACACGATCTACAAGAATGGCTATGTGCCGTGGTTCGGTACTCAGCTTGTCAACGGCAACTCCCTCATCGGTGCAAGGAGACAGGTTTATCATAAGAATCAGCTCACAACGGCCTCTAAGGGTCTGCGCTGGTATGAGAACGCCCCCGAACGTATTCCGTTCGTGAAGCTCGATACAAGCGGAAGAAACATCGCACGTTCACGCTATCAGGTGTATCACTTCCTGACGGGTGATCCCGGTATGTGCGACTATACCGATAAGGTCATCAAGTCCCTTGAACCTGAAAAGCTCAAAGTTATGAAAGATTGGAACAAGAGGTTCACCGCTCCCTACACCGAGGACGAGTTCAAGAACCTTATTGGGCTTTCAAAGCTGATAGACGTGCTTTGGAGAGAGCAGATCAAGGCAAGACGCGACCTTGAAGCCGCTACTGTCACCGTGCGTGAAATATACGGTCACAAGGACACCCGTTTTGACCGTGGACAGTCTATCAGAGAAAAAGACAAGCTCCTGCATAATATCTATAAGTCCGAACACGCTAAGAACGCAGGCGCATACGCAAGGCTGAAATTCGCTATGGACTATTGGTGCGCCCTCTGGTTCTGGCCCATCAGTGAGGCGAATCTTCTGCCGGAACGTTCCGAATTTATATCTGACATGTACCTGATACTCCAGGGCACGATGCCGACAAATTCTCAGGAGAAGCAGACAAGTCTTTTCGATATCAATATCGAAGACGACGTGATGGTTCAGAACGTTAACCTCGACCAGCTCTGCGAAATGTTTCCCCGCCTTGGTCTCGTGCGTAAGATAGCTAATGGCAACAAGTTTATGCACTGGGAGCTTGAATTTGCTGATGTGTTTGCTGATAATGGCGGCTTTGACCTTGTTATCGGTAATCCGCCGTGGGTTAAGATTGAGTGGCAGGAACAAAACTTACTTTCCGACAGCAATCCTCTATTTTCCGTAAAAAAACTAAGTGCAACACAAACTGCTGAACTTCGTGAAATTGCTCTTAAAGAAAGAAGCACTTACTCAATGTATTTCAGCGAATTTGAATCAGTTACCGGTCAACAAAACTTTCTTGGTGCGACACAAAACTATTCGGATTTGTCTGGTGCTGTCAACTTGTACAAGTGTTTCTTACCACAAGCGTGGGATTTTAATAACAAATGCGGCGTAGCCGCATTCGTTCACCCTGAGGGCGTCTTTGACGACCCGAAGGGTGGTGCACTTCGGGAAAGAATTTATTCTCGTTTGCGTTATCATTTTCAATTTGCAAATGAGAGGAAATTATTTCCCGAAGTGGACCACCATACACATTTTTCATTAAATGTGTATGGTGGTCCACTGATGGTGTCTTTCGACACCATCAGTAATCTCTACGATGCTAAAAGTATCGCAGAGTGTTATGATGAAACCATTACAGGCGATATACCCGGAATAAAGGATGAACTTGGAAGTTGGAATATTAAAGGGCATCCCGGAAGGGTAATTCATGTTACAGAAGAAGAATTGGCTATGTTTGCAAATCTATTTGACGGAACAGACAGTGGAAAGCAAGCCAAACTTCCTGCGATTCACGCGCAAACGCTTGTTGATGTTTTGGAGTGTTTCGCAAGACAGAAGCAAACCGTAGGTTCTCTAAAAGATGCTGTTTTTACTTCTGAATGTTGGAATGAAACGGGCGCTCAGAAGAATAAAACCATCGTGGCAAAGGTGGATTTTCCAGATAGCCCTAGTCATGTAATCTATTCGGGCGCACATATAGGAGTGTTAAACCCATATTTTCAGACCACAAGATCAAATTATCGGGTAAATAGCGACTATGACCACCTTGACTTAGTTGACTTGCCGGAAGACTACATGATTAGAACTAAATATCAACTTGGGTGTACGCCTGAAAAATACTATTCTATGCTTCCTGCATCTTCATGGGGTAAAATCATTGATGACTATAGAATTATAAACAGAGAAATGGTTGGCACAACGTCCGAACGGACGTTGACATGTGCGATAGCCGCTTGCGGTATTGCACATGTCAACACTGTTTTTTCGGTATCCTTCAAAAACAGTGTGGACATAGTTAAACTTGCCGGCTGCGAAGCAAGTTTACCGTATGATTTCTTTGTTAAGATTCTTGGAAAAGGTCATGTTAATTACAGTACAAATATGCTTTTCCCGTTGCTTGATGATAATGATTGCAGAGAAATTATAACAAGAGCATTGATGCTCAATTGCCTTACAAAGTACTACAGCCCGCTCTGGAAAAAGTGCTGTTCTGATAATATCACAACCGACTCATGGAGCAAATCCGATCCTCGCCTTGACAACAAGCGTTTCTCCACCCTGACAAGCGAATGGACATGGGATACCCCTCTGCGTACCGATTATGAGCGCAGACAGGCACTTGTTGAGATAGACGTGCTGACCGCAATGGCTCTCGGCATGACGCTTGAACAGCTCAAAACCATTTACCGCATACAGTTCCCTGTATTACAGCAGTACGAAGCCGATACTTGGTACGACGCAAACGGCAGGATAGTTTTCACAACAAACCGCAGCCTTGTCGGCGTAGGCTTTGACCGCAAGGAGTGGGAAGGCAACGTAAAGGGCGCACCCGCAGGCAAAGTGTTCACAAGAGAGATCGAGGACGATACGATGCCCGGCGGTCCCGTAAAGAGAACGATAGAGTATGTTGCTCCGTTCGATAAGTGCGACCGTGAACAGGACTACGAAACAGCGTGGAAGTTCTTTGAGAAGAAGTATGGCAAATAACGCTGCTCACACAAAATAACTATCAGGAGGTTGCATAATGCTCCCGACCATATTAGCAAAACAATTGCAGGACGGTATCTGCGACTATATCCGCACGACTTTCCCGATGACTAATGAGCCGTTTCAGGGTTCGCTGGATAAACTGCTTTCGACCAAAGACAGCGTATATCACGCACCGTTCACCGCAGTGCGCCTGCCTTTCCGCGTCGCTGAAATGAACGAGAGTTACTTCGAGTCTATCCACCCGAAGTTTGCTCCCTATGTTCATCAGCAGAAAGCGTTTGACCGCCTTAACGGAAATGACGGTCAGTCCACGGTTATCGCAACAGGAACAGGTTCAGGTAAGACAGAGTGTTTTCTGTACCCTATCCTTGAATACTGCTATAAACACCGTGGAGAGCGTGGTATCAAGGCTCTTATCATATATCCGATGAATGCTCTTGCGTCCGATCAGGCAAAGCGTATCGCTGAAATCATCTATAACAGTTCTGAGCTGAGGGGCAATGTCAATGTCGGTATGTACGTTGGTGGCAGAGAGGAAACTCCAAGCCGTATGATGAGCGAGCATGGCATTATCACAGATCACGATACTATGCTCAATCGTGCGCCTGACATTCTCATGACCAACTATAAAATGCTTGACTATTTGCTTGTACGCCCGAAGGATGCTGTTCTCTGGCAGGATAATTCTCCTGAGACATTGAAGTATATAGCCGTTGACGAGCTTCATACATTCGACGGCGCACAGGGTACTGATCTTGCCTGCCTTCTTCGCAGGTTGAAAGCAAGACTGTCTACCCCTGCGGACTATCTTTGCTGCGTCGGAACATCTGCGACGATCGGCAGTGAGGATAACAATCCCAGGATACTGAACTATGCTTCTGAGATTTTCGGTGAGCCTTTTGACAGCGACGCCATCATCACCGAGGACAGATTATCTCCGTCTGAGTTCTTTGACGGCTGCGAAGTGACTGATTTCAGCTTCCCGACCAATGAACAGGTGGAACAGCTCGCTTCTGCGATCATAGACGATGATATTACGCATTTCCTGCAGCTTTCCGCAGAATGCTGGATAAGTGAACCCATTAACGATATAATGTCCGATACTGCGAGACTAAAGCTCGGTAAGATACTTATGCACCATAGTTTCTTCCAGGCAGCCGTTAAGCTCATGGGTGGAAAATACTATCAGACAAATTCTATCGCAGAGGCTCTTGTGACAAACTATCCTGAGATAGAAAGCATTGCAGACAAGGACACAGCAATCAATGCTCTTTTGGCACTTGTTTCTCACGCCCGTATCGGCTCCGAGGGCAAACTGCGCCCATTCCTTAATGTTCAGGTTCAGTTCTGGCTCAGAGAACTTCGCCGCCTGCTTGCAAAGGTGTCTCCTGATGATGTGAGATATTCCATTGCCCACGACCTTAATGAACGGCAGTCAAAGGAATATCTTCCTGTCGTAAACTGCCGTGACTGCGGTGCAACAGGCTGGACTTCGACCAAAACAGAGCGTGGATACGCAAAGATCGGCAATCTTGATACGTTCTACAATATGTATTTCCGTTGTGATGACACTATCACTATGCTTTTCCCCGGAATGAGCGAAACAAACGGATTCTTATGCCCTAAGTGTCATTATGTGAAATTCAATACCAACGAAGTCGAGAGTTGTGAGTGTCCCGACGGTTGTGGGGAAATGATTCCTGTATATATTCCTAACCTCGGAGCTAAATCAGCTAAGACAGGTTCACAGGACAAGCAGCAGTATGTCTGCCCGTTCTGCCATAGCAAGCGCGGATTGTCCCTTATGGGTCTGAGAAGTGTATCAGAAATCAGCGTAAGCCTGTCTCAGATGTTCTCATCTCAGTTCAATGATGATAAAAAAGCACTTGCTTTCTCTGATAATGTGCAGGATGCAGCTCACCATGCAGGATTCTTCAATCACAGGACATGGAGATTTGGTCTGCGTACCGCTATTCAGGAGTATTCTGCAACAAATACAGGTCTTGTTTCTCTTGACGAGTTTCAAAGGGGCTTTATTTCCTATTGGCATCAGAAATTTGATGATGAGGAGTTTATCAGCCAGTTTATCGCACCGAATATGACTTGGATGAAGGCTTATGAAGAAATGATAACAAATCGTAAGCTCGGAACGGACAAGTATGCGAAGAAACTTCTTGGTGACATTGACAGCAGACTCGCTTATGAGATCATGCTTGAATACGGTCTGTCTTCTAATATCGGACGTACATTGCCGAAGTCCTCTTGCTCTGTTGCTGCCTTTGAACCTGATGTTATCGAACGTGTCAGCAATGCTGTATATCAGAGAGCAAGGAACGAGCTCGGCTGGCTTGTAAGATCGAACGAGACAGATGTACGATATATGGTTATCGGCTATCTTGATACGCTGAGACAATTCGGTGCTTTTGATGATAAGGTATTCTATGAATTTGTTGAAAAAGACAGTTCTTATCATATTTCTGAGGATCGTCTGAGATGGCTGCCCGGTTTACAGACAGGCAGAAACACGCCGAGATTCATAATTGAGCCTAAAAGCGGTAAGAAACACTACTATAACCTTGACCTCAAAACCGATAGAAAGTTCGAGGACTGGCTGTATAAGTGTTCGCAAGATGTACTTAACGAGTTTACCGGCTTATGCGTTATCATCTTTGATGAGTTAGTTAATGCAGGGATAGTATGCTCTATGATCAGCGATTATCCTGTATATGTTCCTTATGGAATCAGCAAAAAGCACATCTTCATTAGCAATAACGTAGTTCAGATGAGATGTGATTATTGTGGCACCGTTCTCCCTGTATCCGAGGAAAACGCTGCATTTTGGGAAAATGCGCCTTGTAAGAGGAAGAACTGCCGTGGTCATTTGAAAAAAGCCAATAATGAGGGCTTGGGCTATTACGGCAGACTTTTCAGAAACGGCGATCTTTACCGTATAAACGCTATGGAGCATACGGGTTTGTTAAAGCGTGAAGATCGTGAAACGCTTGAAGCTCATTTCAAACTTGGAAAATCAGATCAAAAACGGTGGGATCCGAATGTATTATCCTGTACTCCGACACTTGAAATGGGTATTGATATAGGCGATCTCTCTTCTGTAATACTTTGCAGTATGCCTCCGGCACAGTCGCAGTTCCTTCAGAGAGCCGGACGCGGTGGACGAAAAGACGGTAACGCTCTTACTATGGCAGTTGCGAATGCCCGTCCGCATGACCTGTATTTCTATGCTGATCCTCTTGAAATGATACAGGGTGATGTTCAGTCGCCAAAAATCTTTTTGCAGGCTTCTGCTGTACTTGAAAGACAGTTCACAGCATTTTGTATGGATTCATGGGTAAAGCATGGCGTACAGTCAAGTGATGTGCCTGACAAACTGAATACAATACTCTCTAAGCTGGATTCAAAGCCGGCAGATATGTTCCCGTTCAACTTTATCCATTACGTTCAGGATACCCTTACGCGACAGATCAATTCCTTTACAGGTTTATTTACTGAGCTTGACGCAGACGAAAAGGAAGAACTGCTTGCCTTTGCAAATGGTGACGGAACAAATCAAAGTCCGATGTATCGCAAGATAATAGAGAGTTTTGAGATCATCAAGGAAGAACGCAGCAGCCTGAAATCCAACATCAAGGCACTTGATGCCATGATAAAGGAATTACAGGAAAAGCCGCAGGATTCCTCGTTTGATGAACAGATCAAAGAGCTTAATGCTGAAAAGGCAGCTCTGCATAGCGTTATTAACGAGATAAACAACAAGAATGTATTTAATTTCCTTTCTGATGAGGGCTTGCTGCCTAACTATGCTTTCCCCGAAAGCGGTATTATTCTCAGAGCATTGCTTTACAGAAAAGAAGAACAGGAAGGCACTACTTCTAAAGCAAAGTACGAAAAGCGTTCGTATGAGTACAGCCGTCCTGCATCGTCCGCAATTAGCGAGTTTGCTCCTAACAATACCTTTTATGCTGACGGAAGAAAGCTGACCGTTAATCAGATTGACTTACATACTTCAACTATCGAACCATGGAGACTATGCCCTAATTGCTCTCACGCTCAGCTTGAAGTCCCCGGCAAATATACAGCTTCTTGCCCTCAATGCGGAAGCCCTGCGTGGGCTGATTCCGGTCAGCTTCGCAATATGCTCAAGGTACAGATGGTGTATTCAAACACCGAGGATACTCACAGCAGAATATCCGATGACAGCGATAGCAGATCATCGGTATTCTATGTCCGTCAGCTTCTTGTTGATGTAGACGAAGATCACGATATTCTTTGTGCATATCGAATGAATAATGATGATTTTCCGTTTGGCTATGAATTTGTCAAAAAAGCAGCTCTTAGAGAGATCAACTTTGGTGAAAACGATATGATGGGAGAAAAAGTCTCTGTTGCGGGTGTTGATGAAATCAGAAAAGGTTTCAAGGTCTGCCGTTACTGCGGTACTATCCAATCTTCTGACGGCCGTTCAAGAAAGCACTCCTTCTTCTGTAAAACCAACAAGAATCCTCAGTTGCTTGCAGACGGCTATGAAACCTGTCTGTTCCTATACAGAGAGTTTGAGACTGAAATACTCCGTATGCTGATCCCTGCAACTACCGAGGACACCTCAACAGTACGAACAGAATCCTTTATTGCAGCCTTTATGCTTGGTATGAAGGAGTATTTCGGTAACGTAGATCATCTTCGTGTCGCTATAAGTGAAGTCCCTATCCCTGATGCCGATTACAGAAAGCAGTATCTTGTTATTTATGATTCCGTGCCCGGCGGTACTGGATACCTGAAACAGCTCATGAACAACGAAGGCTCTCTTACCACTATTTTTGAGAAAGCCCTCACAAAGCTAGAGCACTGCACTTGCGGTAACGATCAGCAAAAAGACGGCTGCTATCATTGCTTGTTTGCTTACAGGCAGAGCAATCAAATGGGTTCGATCTCACGAAAAACAGCCATGTCTATGCTTAAAAGCATTCTGTCAGGCAAGAACAATGTTGAGAAGATATCTAAGCTCGGCAATATTTCCGTCAATGCTTTGTTCGACAGTGAGCTTGAAAGAAGATTTATCGAAGCATTCAGTCAGCGAAACAGTGATACAAGAAAAATCGAAGTCAACAAAGATGTAGTAAATGATAAGCCCGGTTATATCCTGAAAATTGGCAACGTCACATGGGAAATCGAGCCACAGGTCTATCTTAGCGGAGCAGACGGCATCAGTGTTGACTCCAAGCCCGACTTCATTATACGTCCTGTCAGCAAAGAGATCGACCACCGTCCGGTAGCAGTATTTACCGATGGTTTTACCTTCCACAAGAGCATTGTTGCTGATGATACATTAAAACGAGCAGCAATTCTCCGCTCAGGCGATTACATTGTATGGTCGCTCAGCTATAAGGACATTCAGAGTGTATTTCAAAATATAGACGAATATGCGACAGAAACGCTCGATCCGCTGAGAATGCCTTCTGGCGCAAGCCTGTACAAGCCTACAGTTAATAATGTTGCCGGTGCTGACCGCATTTCACCTGATAAAACGTCTGCATTTGACCTTCTGCTTGATTACTTGTCAATGGAACAGGCTGAAACTGCGTTCAGGGCTCATGCTAATGCCTACGCTGTATCTCTTATGAATACAGCTACACTTATTGATAATGTTGCCTTCACTGAATGGCTTTCTGCTTTTGATGAAGTTAATTCACAGAGCAGATTTTCTTCTAATCAGTTTGCTTTCAGAGACACAATGTTCGGCAAATGGCAGCCAAGAACCAATAATCCTATGCTGAGTTTATATTCGGGCATAGCGGTTTCAAAGGCAAAAGCCGACAGAAATACGCCGTACACGGCCTTTGCTGTATTTGATGATAAGACTGACCCTGACAATGAGAAGTTTGAAATGGAGTGGAACGGCTTCTGGCATTTTGTCAATGTACTCCAGTTCAATCCGGAGTTCTCTTTTGTTACAAAGATAGGTCTTGAAAAGATGATCTATATGAAGCTCGATGAACCTGTAACTACTGTTACCGCGGTAACTGAACAGGCATCTGCTAACAGCGAGTGGGACGGTGTCCTTGAAGAGCTGTTCGATGAAATGGCAAAGAATATGGCTATGGCACTCAAAGAAGCGAATGCTCCAATCCCTGATGAAATAGGCTATGAATTGGTCGATAACGATGAAGTTATAGCAGAAATCGAAATGGTTTGGCTTGATAGCAAAGTCGCTTATCTTACTGAAGATCAAATGGAATATGAAGAAATACTGTCTGAAAAGGGTTGGACAATAATAAACAACGATACTACGGTATCTAAAGATATGTTTGGAGGTGTAAACTGATGGAAAATACCGCTACCGTAGCAATATCCTCGGACTTTCTGACGGCATTTTCAAAACTTCCGAGACAGATACAGGGAAAGGTCACTGAATTCATTAACAAATTCCGTATAAATCCGAAATCCCCCGGAATTAATCTTGAAAAACTGCCTTCGATAGATAAGAATATCCGTTCAGTACGAATTGATAACACTTATAGAGGAATCGTAAGCTATCAGGAAGAAAGCTCAGTTTATCTGCTGCTTTGGGTAGATCATCACGATGAAGCTTATGAATGGGCTAAAAGAAAGACTTGTCGTGTAAACAGCAAGACAGGTGCACTTCAGGTATTCGATGTTCAAAATGTAGAAGTAACCGAGGAAACTAAGGTATCAACCACAAGCACTCTTTTTGGCGGACTTACTAAAGATGTTATGATCGAACTTGGTGCGCCACAGGACCTTATTTCTTTCCTGAAAAGCATTCCTGATAAAGATACTTTTAATGCAAATAAAGACAAGCTCCCGTCAGATGTTTATGAAAACTTCTCATGGATAGCAGAAGGCTTTGATCCGAAAGAAATTATCGACATGATCAAGGCTGACACTTCTGATACAGAGCCTGATCAGGGAGAAGTTGAAAAGTCTGAATCTCTGCTTGTTACAGAAGATTTCTCTGTTGCCTTGAAGAACTCAGAGAGTAAAAAGTCATTTGTAGTAATCGAAGGAGAAGAAGAACTCCGCAGGATCATGGCTGAACCTCTTGAAAAATGGCGTGTATTCCTGCATCCCACACAGAGAAAAATCGTCCAGAAGAATTATAAGGGGTCTGCAAGAATCCTCGGCGGTGCAGGAACAGGCAAAACTGTTGTTGCTATGCACAGAGCTAAGTATCTTGCTTCTAAGATCAACGATGACGAACGTATTCTGTTCACTACATTCACCGCTAACCTCGCAGAAGATATAAAGAGCAACCTTAGAAAAATCTGCACTCTTGAGGAACTTCATAAAATCGAGGTTATCAACATAGATGCCTGGGTTATGCGATTTTTAAGCGAAATAGGCTTTTCAGCGAAGATTGAATACGGTGAAGAAATCGACAAGTTATGGGATAGAGCTGTTGTGAACAGTCTCTCTGAACTTGATTTCCCGTGGTCATTCTATAAGGACGAGTGGAACCGTGTAGTAATTCCACAGGAAGCACTTTCTCTTGAGAAGTATGTCAAAGCTAAAAGAACAGGACGAGGCGTTCGGCTTGACCGCAAGAAAAGAATTGAGGTTTGGAAAGTATTTGATGCCTATCTCAGTTTGATGAAGGAAGAACAGATTCGAGACATAAACATGGCTATGTATGAATGCTCTAAGCTGTTCACAAGCAGTGGTACAAAGAATAAGTACGCTCATATAATCGTTGACGAAGGACAGGATTTCAGCGATAACGCTTTCAGACTTCTCAGGACGGTTGCAGGAGAAGAAAGGTCCAATGATATTTTCATTGTAGGTGATTCACATCAGAGAATTTATAACAACTATCCTACGCTTTCCAGATGCGGTATCAATGTTAGAGGAAGAAGCAGCATACTGAAAATTAACTATCGTACCACCGAGGAAACAAGGAGATATGCCTTTGCATTACTCAACGGCATTTCATTTGATGATCTGGACGATGGTGTTGATCTTGGTGATAAGTGTCGTTCTCTTGTTCATGGTGAAGCTCCTGTTGTAAAGTGCTTTGCAGATGCCAATGAGGAACTCTGCTATCTCAATGACTGCATATCCGACTTACAGGACAGATGTGTTCCTTTGAAGAATATATGCATTGTTGCAAGAACCAATCAGCTTGTAAAGGACTATTCCGCACAGCTTACCAAAAGCGGATACAGCGTTTATCAAATTAAGCGTTCAAAGGCAGATGATCTGTCACATGACGGTATCAGAATAGCCACAATGCACCGTGTTAAGGGACTTGAATTCCAGTATGTATTCATCGTTTCTGCAAACAACCGCATAGTGCCTTTAGAGTCAGCAATCGACCAAAGTGATCCCATTGCCGAACGGGAAAGCTATACGGCTGAAAAATGCCTTCTCTACGTTGCTCTTACAAGAGCCCAGAAACGGGCGTATATTACTGCATACGGAAAAAAATCGGAGTTTATTATTTAATGAAAAGCGGAGTACCATTAGTGATACTCCGCCTTTTTATGCTTCTGACATAGATTTACCTCTTTCTTAAATAGTGAACAGACATTTCTCGCTTGAATGCAACTGTTTTAACCAGTCGGATTGCATTTTTTGCAGGGAACATACCCGCTTGCAACAGCGCCGTCAAAATCCTCGGTGTACGCCTTGTTCTTATCTTTCATCTGCTTGACCGCTGAACAGCTGGGGTGGTGTATCTTCTTTGTGTTGGTGTTCAGAATGTACTGCGTTCCTATCGGCTGAACTTCCTCAGCGGTCGTCTGAATGGTAGTCTGTACGGTTGGCTGGGTAGTTGCGGCAATAGTTTGTACCGGCGGCTGATATACACTCGGCTGTTTATCAACGCTGATGTTCTTTCCGTCAGAGGTGAACACAATCGTGCCTTGCAGGTCGGTACGGAAAACCTCGATGTTTCGGCTGTTCAGGCGTTCAAGAACTTCGTCCGTGGGGTGTCCGTATTTGTTGCCCATTCCGCAGCTAATCACGGCATAGGTCGGGTCAACTTTTTTAGAAAATTAGCAGACGACGAGGTAGCAGAGCCGTGGTGTCCGACTTTTAGGACATCACATTTGATGTTGCTCCAGATGTCGTCCTCCTCGGATTTCTCAGCGTCCCCGGTGAAAAGGAATTTGTTCTCGCCGTATGTCAGCTTGATTACCACGGAACTGTTGTTGCTGTCATCGCCGAGAGTTTTCGGAGTGACTACCTCCACCAGAAGCTCCGGCTCATCAAGGATAACCGAGCCAGCCATGACTTCATGAACTGCCGCGCCGCTGTTCTCGACTGCGTCTAACATACGTTCGTATGTCTGCGTTGTCGTTGTGAACGAGGTAGCATAGAAATTTCTGATATTGAACGTGTTGAGTACGTCCGCCATTCCTCCGATGTGGTCGGCGTGAGGGTGGGTAGCTACAACATAATCCAATGTATCGTAGCCCTGACCATATATGTAGGTTACAATGCTGTCGCCGTACTCGCTTTTGCCTGCGTCGATGAGCATGGTTTCTTTGTTCGGAAGCTCAATGAAACAGCTGTCGCCCTGTCCCACATCTAGAAAATGTACTTTGAGTTCCTGATATTCTGACGGTTCTGGAGCAGGTACGGTGACTATCGTTTCGGTTGCTGAGGTGACGGTTGTGACTTCTGTTGTCGGAACAGCCGAAGTTTCCTCGGGTATCTCGGATGACGGAATTATTGGCTCAACTGACGGCTCGGTCGAGATTTCGGGCGTAGAAGATGTCGTGAAAACCAGACTGCCGTCAGAAGCAGCGATTTCCGAATAGTTCACATCTGCCGCAGATTCTCCGGATCCGCAGGCAGTAAGCGAAAGAATTGCCGCTAATATTACTGAAAAAGAAAATAATTTGTGTTTCATTGTGTATTACTCCTGTTTTTGTTTATTATAACACCTTGTGAGTGCGAAAATTGTTGCTTTTAGGGAGCAGAATACTGTTTGTAGGTTTCTGTATCAATAAGTACACAGTTTTGCTCGATAATCAATTTTCCGTCTTGTAAGATATCAAATCTAATATTTAACCACATTATAGCATATTATATCTCGCATTTCAATATTAATTACGGAATTGTTCACACATAAAATGCTATCGTGTAGGATAAAATATATCACAGAGGTGATATTGAATGACGGAAAAGGAGTTCTCGCTGCGTCTGGCGCAGCTCCGCAGTGAAAAGGGAGTATCGGCAAGGGATATGAGCCTGTCGATCGGACAGAATGCCAGCTACATCAATAATATTGAAAATGGCAAGGCACTGCCGTCCATGACAGGATTTTTCTATATATGCGAATACCTGAACATCACTCCCGGCGAGTTTTTCGACGCGGAAAACAAGAATCCGGAAAAGATTCAGGAAGTGGTCGAGAACCTCAAAAAGCTGGACAGTGAACAGCTAGACAACATTTCTGCGATAATCAGGGATCTTGCAAAATAATGATAGGCGCGGCTTTACATAGCTGCGCCTTTTCATATTCACTTGATTCCGAGCAGATTGTTGACGGTCACGTTAAAGCATTTACTTAATGCTATAATTTCTATGTCGGTCACAAATCTCTCGCCGGATTCTATACGCTGGACTGCGTTTTTGTCGATATCCAGACCTACGACCTGTAATCTGTCTGAAAGCTCGCGCTGTGAGATTTGAAGCGCCTTGCGGAGTTCTTTTACTCTCAGTCCCGATATGTTTCCACGTCGTTTTATTCACTATACAGAGGCAATTCTGTAATGTACGTCATCAATCTGACATTCTCAATATTTGCCAATTTGCAGAATTAACAGACTCATACCTTTTGTAATTGTTTTATCCAGATGTGGTAGATAACATACCTACATTAATAGCAGCGATACGTATAATGTAGAAAGTGTGTTTTTTTGGATGCAGTTAATTATTGACATAGCTTCAGACTTTATGATATAATAAATAATAAAAGATTAAGTGAAATTTCATGTTAAATGTTTAATAAATTCGGAGGGAATTGGATAATGAACAACCCAAATAATAGAGCACCAAAAAAAGTTTTCATTTCATATTCGTGGTCATCAGAAGAAAAAGTATGCGAAATTGTAGAACGACTTATGTACTCTGGCATAGACGTGGTGTTTGATAAGTATGATTTAAAAGAAGGACAGGATAAATACGTATTTATGGAAAAGTCAGTTAATGATGATACTGTAGATCGTGTTTTGATATTTTGCGATAAAGTCTATGCAGATAAAGCAAACAATCGAACCGGGGGCGTGGGAGATGAAACTATTATTATTTCTCCAGAAATTTATTCGAATGTTAAGCAAAATAAATTTATTCCTATTATTTTGGAACATGAAGATAATGGCGAGCCTTGCTGTCCTTCATATATAAAATCAAGAATATATATTGATTTATCCAACGATGATAATTTTGAAGCAAGCTTTGAAAAGTTAATTAGAAATATATACGATATGCCTTTGTACAAAAAGCCACCGCTGGGCAACAGACCAGAGTGGCTTGATGATGACGATGTCACTCTTTCAGAAATAAAAAGCATTGTCAAGCAGCTTAAAGATAATAATGGAAAAAACTCTAGGAAAGAAGAATATCTTGTAAAAAAGGCCAAAGAATCTTTTATTGATGCCGCACTAAAATATGGTAATCTTCATAGGAAAGATCCTGAAGAAATGCTCACAATAATAGAACAGACAAAACCTTATCGTGATTTATTTGTTGATTATTGCGAGTTAATTATATGCTCTGATTTACCATCTTCTGTAATAATAGCTGATTTCTTTGAAAATATCTATAACCGAACTCGTTATTCAAGCACCAATGGCTTTTATCAAGATACTGATGATGACATGAGCAACTTCATCATTTGGGAATTATTTATCTGTGCAACAGCTGTTTTACTGAATTATGAAAAGTATAAAGAACTGAACTCGCTCCTAACGCACACATATTTTCTTAAGCAGAGGTTTATTAGTGACAACTTAATCCCTTCTACATATGGTGCTTTTAGAAATTATAACAGAACCATTGAAGATATAATAAAACCTCAAACCGAATACAAGAATTACCATTCGCTCACTGCGGAAATAACAATAAAACGCGAATGGAAGCATCTCATTACTAAAGATACAATCGTCAATGCAGATTTAGTATTATATCAACTTGGTGTATTATTAAATACAGATTTAACCGGCTCAAGAGAATGGTTTCCATCGACATATCTTTACAAAGATAACCGCCAAGAGATATGGATTAGGCTCAGCTCAAAAGAATACTGTATGCGCATTTCGCCATTGTTTGGCTGTGAAACAATAGATGAGCTGAAGGCAGTAATAAAAAAAGCGCATTTTTCTTCAGATTTTACTTACCCAAGAGCATTTAGATGTGCTCCAGGTATAACTGCGTCAATTGGAATTGATGATATTGGAAAATATAATTAACATTGTTGCTTTTTACAAAAGGCTTCAGCCCTTTAGAAACAACGCTTGATTATTGAATATATCGCTCAAGTTGAATGCCTCAAACCGATAAGGTTAATTATACCATGCGCCAGTGGTAAAGAGTCGGAGGATCAGCTGAATTTCTTGCAGAAGCTTCTGCGTCTGTTCTGTTTGTATTAAGACATACTTTCTTAGGCTCATACGTCTGAATATACCTGAAAAAAGAATTATCCGACTGTTGCGGACGGGAAATGCTGCGGTGGAAATGTACCACAGCAGACCGTCAGTTAACAGCCGGATCATTTTATTACTCAAAGCAGAAATTATCGAGGAATTTCATAAGCTTATCATTGGTGCGTTTTTCAATATCTGATTCTGATGGTATCCGCTTCATAATATTATCCCGGATTTCATTAATGGCTCCGTTTATTCGTGGGAGAGCGGTGGTGATTTCGCCCATACTGCAAAGAAAGTCCCAAAAGTTGTTTAATTCGCCGGAGGATAGATGAGAAAAGCGTCTTTCAATTATATCATCAGTGTCGATGCTATCAATATCAGGAAACCATGAGTTGTAGTCCAACATGACCTTATCGGCAAACGAAGTATCGCAAACAGTGCCGCTGTAGGAAATGAACAGATCAGATACAGGCTTTAGTATATCGTTATACTTGTTGTTGCAGCTTTCAATTATCTCATCAAATTCCGGATCAAGACTATCCAGCCGGTTGTCTGCAAAAGATTCGTCTCTTAATACTTGTATAATGCCGGGCAGACTGAAAATCCGAGCTGTTTCCTTCTTCGATTTGTCGACCATCTGATTGATAGAACCCACTAGACTGCGTCGCAGTTCTGCAGCATATTCCTTGGATATCTTACTAGAAATATCCTGCCAGAGTAGCCGAAACACGCTGGCGCTTATCTCTTCCTTTCCCCTAGGAACTACAATATCGCCGTTGCGCTTTTTCATATTGACACTGACTACCTCAAAGATGTGGACGTTCCCGCCTAACACGGAAAGCTGTCTTTTTATAAAGTCTTTTTTCTCGTCCAGAGTGCGGCGGTCAAAGCCATCGCAGTTTGTCATAATGATGTGTATATTCTGGGAAATAGTGTGGCTGAGGTCTTTTATCATTTCAGCTTCAAAATCCTCAAATCGCGACTTGGCTGAGGTGCAGTAGAATATGGTGTGAAACCAGTTGAATACATCAATGCTATTGTTTTTTTCTGCCACCATTTTGATGATGGCAGCCTTCTGTGTGGCTGCGGTTTTTGCTTCAAAGCCCTGATTGTCAAATATCTTTATCGGATATTTGCCATTGCTATAGTCGTACTCAATACAATAACCCTGAGTTACGGGTTTTCCAACTCCAGTTTTGGCGACGTCTTTGCCGATGAAGTAATTGATAAAGGAGGACTTGCCGGTGCCAGTCTTGCCCAGAAGAAGTATCTTGGCTGATTTATCAGTCGTCATATATCCTTCTCCTCTCCACTGCCTTCAATGATTTCCTTTATCTCTTCCGGAGATTTTTTGCCATTCTTCTTGAGGAACGAGCCCATTATATCCTTTATTGAATTGTAATCCAACTCTGCAATAAGGTCAACGCTCTTACCCTGTGCGATGCGCTTGCAGCAGTTATAGCATATCTCCGAAACAGCCGCACCCAGAGCGCCGGTAATTGCCGCCGCAACAGAAGCGTTTATTGCTGCGCCCGCCACAGTGCCTATTCCGGGTATGAGCTTAATGATAGAACCAACGAGAGTCTTGCCAAGGTTGGATATAAGGACATCACCTACGAGAGCAGTTACCACACCCTTAGCCATATTCATGCCATAGCATCCGATTATTGCAGCGGTCATTGCCACCTGCTCAGCGGTAAGGATAGGTGCGTCAGGACCGGGGATAGGAATTGCACCGGTGGCTGCTGCAGCGGTAACTGCTGTGGCAATTATCTTGGCGGCAGTCTTTCTCTTTGCGTCGAGGTTTACCATCTGCGCTGCTACGAACATCTTGCGGATATCCTCGTCATCGATGTGTTCGCTGGACCATTCGATGAGCTTTTCAATGTCAAGAGGGAGCTTGGGATCGTTGGAAACCTCAAATACTGCAATATTTGATCCGACTTCTTCATGAACTATATCTCTTATTGACTTGGCAATTGTTCCCTGCTCATCATCATTGTCACACTGAGTGATAACCACCGCAAGCTTTCCTCGAATATCACGGTCGCTGTTGACAGATTTCAGTACCTCAATATCATAATCCTGTATACGGGTAGTGGAAACAGAAATGCAGTACCACACAAGATGAACCATGTCCTGTGTATTGCGGTTTTGGCCCATCCACTTATTGAAATCATTGATAAATCTCTGGCAGTCCCCCGCAGACCCCATCTCGTAGCCTTTGCTGTCGATAAGGTTGACCGAAGAATTGTTGTCCTCGCCACGGTACACCTGGAACTCCGTTGTGCCTCTGCCGGTGTCGGAAACCTTTGCTACCTGCTTGCCAAAAATAGTATTGATGAGAGTGCTCTTTCCACATCCGGTGCAGCCCAGCAGCATTATGTTGGGTAAGTGCTGCGATTTGGAATATTTTTCCCATTCTCTTTCGACAATCTCTTGGTATTCACTCATAATATAAACCTCCGTTTTTTAGGTGCACATCTGCTGCACATACTTCGTGTTTTTTTGCGCAACAACTATTGTCCGCTTTTGTCATATTATATCATATTGCAACGAAATATTCAATGCAATTTTGAAATTTTTGTGCATTAATACAACAAGTTGTTTTTCAATGATATATTATATATAATATAGGTATAATTGCACAAAACCACTTTCAATGAACCATGCGGGAATCAGCGGTGCGATCTTATTCCGACTCCTGGAAGTTTATTATAACACACATTTTATCAGAATTTATTCTCAGGAATGAAACCTTTTCTAAGAGGAATATTACACCAAATCTTCGAAGTGAATTTCTATTTCTTATGTATTTTTAAGATAAAGTGCGTTTGTTAAGAAACAAGTGAGCTATTTGCTAAGAAAAAAAGAATCGCCTAGCCACAACACGATAGACAATAAAACTAATGAATAGAAGTATTCAGGAGGTCCGAACCTTCGGTACGATCAAGTAAAAAAGGTATTACAGCCGGACATGCCACAGAGGAGTAAAGTCACTTATTCTTGAACAGAATAGAATTTCCTGAAGTTTTTCATAATTCCATCTTAAAAGAATGAATCAATATTCTGCCGCTTTACCCACATTATTTTATATCATCTTCATAGCATATTTCTGTAGATTGTTTACTGTGTCATTTTTCATTTTTATCTTATTTTTTCTTTATTAGTTAGACCAGGCTTCCGTAAAATGGAAACCCAGGCTCTTGCATGAGTTTTTTACAGTGTTTTTTAATTTGTCAATCAATGCCAAGAAGCTTGTTGATCGTGATGTTGAAGCACTTGCTTAATGCTATAATTTCTATGTCGGTCACAAATCTCTCGCCGGATTCTATACGCTGGACTGCGTTCTTGTCGATATCCAGACCTACGACCTGCAATCTGTCTGAAAGCTCGCGCTGTGAGATTTGGAGCGCCTTTCGGAGTTCTTTTACTCTCAGTCCCGATATGTTGTTGCGTCCGTCTGCGGTTCTTGCCTTGAACATTTTGTCTACCTCCTGTTTAATGTCAATCTTGATATAGGTAACTCTGCCATGATATGGTTACCGAATGCTGTGCTTGGAAATACCACCCATCATTATACCCCATTTATCGGGTATATGCAATACACTTTTTACCCATTATAATATAAGATAGGTGATATTATGATAAATTACGACCCTTTCTGGGCATATCTTGCCGAACATGGCATAAGTACATATAAGCTGATAAACAGCTACGGCGTCAGCAAAGGTCTTATTGATCGAATGAAGCACAACAAGGCAATAACAACTTTCACGATCAATGAGCTGTGTAATACATTGGACTGCAATCTGAACGACATCATGGTATTCGTTCCAGATAACAAAGAGAATAATGAGTAAGACTTTCGAGAAATCGGAAGTCTTAATTTTCTTTTAGGCTAAGTGTCTTTTTGATTATAAGTGTTAGTCGTCCTGAGATTTGCTCTCGATCATTCTGCGAATGTATCCTTTGACCTCAATCACCTGCACTGCGCTCAGACTGTCGATAAGCTCCTTTGTCTGGGTGCGGACAAGTTCATCGTCCAGAACGGCAAAATCGCTTTTACAGAGCAGATAATCCACTGAAATACCATAGGTCGTCGATAATTCCATAAGAATACTAACTGGGATATCTCTGTTTCCACATTCATACATGGAAAGCGTGGTCTGGTCTATAAAGAGCTGTTCTGCCATCTGTTCCTGGGTCATTTTAAGTTTCTTTCGCAGGGAACGAATCCTATTCTTATAAGACACCGCCATGTTTACACCTCCTTCCCGGAGATTAGTATATAACATTTACGATGGTTTTTCAACCTACAATGTGTCATATTCTTACGACACATTGTCATACAAAACCACTATATTTTGTGTTATAATAGATATAGGAACAAATAAGCGGCGGAAACAAAACCACTCCTTTTCGGAGAGTCGGACTAATCTCATTATCCAGAAATATTACGCCGCTTTAGTTCCGGCTCAGTTCATTGACAATTAAATAGCAATGCAGATAACAACAAACTGATGTCCTTAAAGACGTGCCAAGACGTTCTGCTGCTGAGTGAATGCCTATGATGCGCGGCGTCCATGCCGCGCTTGGGGCATTCACCTAACAGCGTCCTGCTGTTGATCTGACGGAATATCTCATTATCCGTGACCACCAATTTACCGCGCGAGAATAACAGATATGCCGCCACCTGCCGACAGTTCGCAGGAACCCTAAACGCATAGGGAACTCCTTAAAGGAACGAGCGCGGAGGACACAGTTATAATGATACTTCCGGCGACGGCTTGTCCCACAGGAATGGGCAGGGGTGAAAGTCCCATGCCAGGGTGCGTACTACCTGGGTCTGCATTGACACGCCAAAGCAGAAAAGGACGGGCATTTCTGCTCGTCCTTTACGCTTCGGTTATTTTATTAGATTCTTTGCTGTGATTTTACACAAATCTTTGCTGGTTTATTGGTAATTGTGCTCAAATTCAATAAAATGGTGAGGGGATTGTGCTTTGCTGTCTTGACTTTTAGACTTTAATGTGCTAAACTTTACTTGTGAAACGCACGTCATAAGTCTGAAACTGGAGGTAATCGGATTATGGCAATGGTACTTATTATAACTGTTAGGAGGACAACAATATGACCTCAGAGCAGAAATCACTTATCATATCTCAGATATCGCTTCTTCTTGACCAGATGGTTGAGGCTCCGGCTAAGCCTAAAGCACCTGTTAAGGACGGTCCACGCGAAATGCTCACGACCAAGGAGTGTCTTGAAACAGTAAAGGGATTATCGTTCCACACGCTTCGTGTTCTGATTGCCAAAGGTGAAATTCAAGCGTTTAGAACAGGCGAGAACGGACGTGGACGTATCCTTGTCCCCAAGAGTTCGCTTCTTGCCTATTTTGACAGACTTTAAGACGAGAATCGCATTGCGATTATGCGTTAAAAGGGTCTGTGCAGGAGGTAATCTGAACATATGGCTACAATAAGGAAACGCGGTAAGACTTATCAAATCCGCGTCAGCACAGGATATGACGCGCTCTACCGTCAGGTGGTGCGTACAAAAACCTGGAAACCCAAACCCGGAATGAGCGATAAACAGATAGAAGCCGAACTTAATAAGCAGGCGGTAATGTTTGAGGAACTCTGCACCAGAGGAATCGTTACATCAAATATGAAGTTTCAGGAGCTTGCAGAGAAATGGTTTGACGAATATGCAGTCGTCAATCTCAAGAAATCCTCGGTACAGCGGCTCAGAGGGGTGACAAAGCGGATTTATTCCGCATTCGGGCATATCAGGGTAGACAAGATAACCCGTGGTCAGATACAGGCATTCATTGATGACCTGGCGCGGAACGGCAAAAACTTTTTGAATGGTCAGCCGCTTTACCGAAAAACCATCATTCATCATCTGAATCTCTTGTCAGACGTGTTTAATTACGCGATACGATTGGAGATGATAGAGGATAATCCGTGCAAGAATATTTTCGTTCCCAAAGGCAGGAAAAAGGAAAAAGAAATATACACTGTCGAGGAAATGAAACAGCTTTTCGCACTCGCAGAAGAATACGGCACTCTGGATTATCGAGCCTTTCTTACGCTGGCGGTTTACAGCGGATTCAGAAGCGGTGAGCTTATGGGGCTTGAATGGAAGGATATCGACTGGGATAACAACGTTATAAGCGTCCGCAGGACTGCAAACTATACGGCAACAGACGGAACCTATACAGACACTCCGAAAACAAAAAAATCGGTGCGGTCGCTTAAACTGCCCGATGTAGTGTTCGACCGGCTAAGAGAGCTGCGCATGCAGCAGCTTGAGAACAAAGAAATATTCGGAACAAAATGGGTAGACAGTGACCGGATATTTGTGAACAAGCTAGGAAAGCCGCTGTACAAAGGAGAGCCTTACAAGTGGCAGAAAAAGCTCACAGAGGAACACGGCATGAAATTCTGTGATATTCACTCTCTCAGGCATTTTAACGCTACGGTGCTGATTCATTCCGGAATTGATGCCGCAGCCGTGTCAAGCGCTCTAGGGCATTCCAGCATAAGCACAACAACAAACATTTATTGCCATGCTTTTAACGAAGCGCAGGCAAGGACAGGAAATGCAATAGCAGCCGCATTGGACTTCACAAGTTTCCCTAAAGGGGAAGTTTCAGAAAATAAAAGGACAGAAATGCCTCTCTCAGAGCGCATTATTGCTCACAATTCTGACGCTGCGAAGGACACATGAAGGACAAAATTGCCTTTTCAGGGCAAAGCAAAAGCCCTACAAACGGCTTAATACAGCCATTTGCAGGACCTTGAAGCGTGGTGGAGCCGAGGGGAATTGAACCCCTGTCCGAAAACCCGTCCTCACGACTTTCTTCGGGTGCAGTCGGTCTTTTAGATCTCCCGTGCCTGAACGCCGACAGACAGGCTTTCAGGTTTGGCAGCCTTTAGTACATCAGAGATTACAAGGCAACTCATCAATGACGTTCACCACTAGTCGACGCCATATCCCCGCCCGTGGTACTGCGAGGTATGACGGCAGCGCGCTTAGGCAGCTACTAACTCAGAATTGTAATCTGCGTTTAAATTTAAAGGTGCGACGATTAAAGTGATTTCGCCCTCACTACCCGCTTATCGAGCCTCAGGATCCCCGTCGAAGCCTTTACGGCCCCATGGAACTAAAGCTTTGTTTATACAGTATACCACACTTGAAGCGTTTTGTCAAGAGGCGAAACGCTCCAACCGCCCTGCTCTTCCAGGATCTCAAACTCTAGTATAACACGGATAATCCGATTTAAACAGTACATCTGAAATATTCCGGAAGCACGGTAAAACGCACCTCCGGGAACTATCGCGGAAACCTTGCAGGAACAAAAGATCACCGACTGCTCAAACTGACCTAAACACGCTCAGCCAAAGTTTATTCCGCATATTTTCAATGAATCTTCCGGACATTTGAAACAGCGCCCGGGTGCCATGATACAACATACAGCTCACCCTGAATGGAGAAAAGGGGCGCCCGTTCGGAATCACTCTGCACGGCAGAAGCCGTCCTCGGATCTTCGTCACAGACTGGAGAAGAAAAGATCTCAGATGAGCCGCAGCTCATAGATCAGGATTGCGAAGCGTATTGCGTTATGGAGTGTTGTCGGGTTGACGGATTGTTGAATTATCGAATTAGCGTTCAGCGGCTTGCGAAGTCTGGCATACCCGAGTTGACACGCTGTTTCCGCAGAAACAGTCATGATCCGGCAGCCATCGTGAGAGCCTGATGAATTGCGGTTCTATTTCCTCAATAATTCGCCCGCCTTGCGGAAGGCACTATTGAAATGGTGTTATCAGCACCATAGCTTTTAGTTCCGTTACTTCTGACCTGTATGCTGTATCATGGCACCCGGTGGTGCCGGGAGTATCACTCCCGGACGCCGGCTACGATCGTTTCAAATTCGTCTGAGATGTTCCACCTGGGAACGAAGTCAACGTCGGTCGTCACAAGCGCCTTGTCTATCCATGCCGAAGCCGCCTTCGCCTGCTGGGTGAGTTCCTCGGCCTTGCTGCGCACTGCGTTCCGGTCAAAGGATATCGTGCTGATCACTGTCGCGGGCACATTGTAGGCAGTCTGCCTGCCATCGATGTCAAACTTGTAGCTTGTGTCCATGTAGTCCCGCCTGAGGTTGCGGAGGTCAAGAAGGCTGCGGTACTTTTTAATGAGATCGTGGCGCTCCTTGTTCAGGCTTATCTCAAGGTCGAGGTTGCGCGGGAGCTTCTGCTTCGCCGCTGAGATCGCAAGAGCACATCTTTCGCGCTCCCTGCGCGCCTCGTCCAGGAAGAGGATAAGCTCGTCGCCGGTCACACTGTAGCTGCGGAGATCCTCAACGTCCTCCTGCGTGTCCTCCATTCCGCTGTTTACCTCGGAATACCTCAGCACCTTCCGCGAGGTGTACAGGTAGTTATCGCTGCTGATCGTCCGGACATCAAGACGCGGCGACACCGGGCTGAGCAGGTCCCGCGCCGTCTGCATTGATGTGCTGAGAAAATTCATGTATGCGAATGCGTCCTTGAGGTTCATCGGTTCTGTATTTACTGACATATTTCTGCCTCCATTTGTCTGCGTTTTGTCTTTCTGGTATTATATATTCAGATTTTTCCGGAGCGTCAACCGATTTTTTTTGAGGTGACCTTTATAAAAAACGCCCCTGACTTTTCGTCAGAGGCATATTCCGGAATATGTCACGCGCAGATCATCGTCCGGAGCTGCTTGAGGGTCCTGTTGACCATCTTCCGTACGCCCTCCTTGGAGGCGCCCAGCTCCTCGCCGATTTTCCCGTAGCTCTCGCCGTGGACGATGCAGCGTATCATCGCAGCCTTGTTCCTGTCGTCCGGCAGGGAGTCAAGGCATTCCCGCATTTTTCCGAGCATTATTTTATTTTCCACGGTCTCCTCGACGCCGGGCTCGTCCGATACGATGGTATCGCCAACGGTCGCGTCTCCGTCCTCGCCGGCGGGGTCGTTCAGGCGTATGACGGCGCTGCCGCTTTCCGCCATGCGGACGTTCCTCAGCCTGAGCTGTCCCCACCCCAGCTCCTTCATCAGGAGCTCGTCGGATGGCTCGCAGGAATTCAGCCTGAAAAGCTGCTCACGCTTGCGCCGGAGCTGGTTCACGCTGGCAACATAGTGCCTGCCGCGGATATCGCAGTCCGCCGAGTAGCTTTTCATAAAGCTGTCGAACGCCGCAGAAATGTATGTCGGCAGGCTGGCGCGGTCAGGATCAAAGCGCTGGAGCACCCTGTCCAGGCAGAAGTAGAATTCGTTCACCCAGTCGCATGGCTCCATATCAGACCGGACCGCTGAACCTCCGGTGACTGCCCGGACGCGCTTCGCAGCGATCAGAAGGCAGTAGCTGATCAGCTTTTCGCGGCGCTCCCCAGGGAGAGACTCCAGCCCTGAGCAGGAAGCCTCCGCAGCGTATTCAGCGGCTTCCCCGCCGCTTACGTTCGCGGTGCGCTCCAGTTCAGCTATGTAATTCTGGATAGAAGTAACGATGTCAAGATTTTCGATGCTCATAATTTCCTCCTTGTCTGACCAGTCGTGTTCAGAAGTGTTCCTGAGAAAAAATGTCGCGTCATTATGCCGATTGCGCCGCCGGAGCCTCCTGTCCTTAGTAATAAAAAAACTCAGAAAGCAGCTGTTTTACCCGCAGCATTAACTGAGTGCCTCAAAATGAGGTGGAATCTAATTATACAACAGAAATATTCCTTTGTCAACCCCCTTCGGCATTTTTTTTACAAATTCAGAGCAAGCCCGGGATAACGTCATATAAAATTATCCCCCGCACTCGTCATGCGGGGGATAAATATTGAGTTCAGAACTGATTATGTGAGGTTCTTGATAGCTTCGTTGATCTCGTTGATACGAGCGTCGATAACTGCGAAGTTAGCCTCTCTCAGCTGAGTGTAGGACTGCTCGCCCTGAATGTAAACATACTTGGTGAGCTGCTCTACGTTGGAATCTGCGGTATCAGCAGAAGCGATATCGGTACCAAGACCGTTCTTGAAGTCGAAGATAGGAGTGAGCTTGCTGGTGCCATCCAGAGTGGTCTGGCTGTAAATGAAGTCGAGGTTGTAGTCAGACCAGCCGTTCTTCTCCTTAGACTGTGCGATGGAAGCAGCGGTTGTAGCCGGGTCGAGAGAAGCGGTAACGTTGCAGTCGATCCATGCAGCTACGCCTGCGTCGTTTGTGGAGCCCTTGCACCACATCAGAGCGTCCTGCTTCATGAAGTGGTAGTACTTGTCAGCCTGCGGATCGCGCGGATAAGGAACTACGCAGATCTCATCGTCAGACCAGCCGAATCTCTGAGCAAATCTGTTCAGGCCGGAGTCGCCTTCGAACTCCCAAGTACCGCCGTTGCCATAGAACAAGGTATCGCCCTGCGCCCATGCCTTCGGGTTAACAGACCAGCCGTTGAGCTCGTGTCTCGGATAACGGAGGTTCTCCTTCTGGAGGGTGGAGAGCAGATCCATTGCACGCTCTACGTTAGCGTCGTACATGTTGTTTGTGATAACGCCGTTTACGTTGGATACAATAGGAGTACCGGTGGATACAACGAACTCGTTCTCAGGGTTGTAACCGTCGATGGTGTACTTGTTGTCGCCGGACTTCTGGAACTCTCTTGCCATCTCGAGGAATGCGTCCCATGTCCACTCGTCGTTCTCGAACAGGGTTCTCGGATCCTGGAGACCAGCGCCCTCAACTACGCTCTTTCTGTAGTAGAGCAGGGAGTCGAAGGAGATCTCATAGATAGCGCAGTAGTATCTGCCGTTGAGCTGGAACTGGTCCATAACATCTCTGGCACCGTCCCACTTGGAAGTGCTGAGATCGATGATCTTGTCAATAGGCTGATATCTGCCCTTCAGAACGCCGTACGGGAAGTCGCGAATCTCGAACGGGAACAGGTCGGGGGAGTCGCCGGACTGGATAGCTGTAGCCAGCTTGTCGTAACGCTCGCCGTAAGCTACGTTGATGTACTCAAAGATTCTGCCCTCGCGGGAAGGATCTTCACCGGTAGAAGGAATACCGTAAGCCTTCTTGAACAGCTCTGCAGCCGCGGTGGTCTCGTCGATATCCCACCATGCCATCCACTTGATGCGCTTGTCGACCTTCAGGTCGGGGTTATCGAGGCTTGCTGCCGCACCCTCGACTGCTTCCTGAACAGCGGGGTCGGTGTCGTAGGTGGTGGTTACCAGCGGAGTGGTAAATACAGCGTTTGCGTTTGCATCTGGAGCAGCTGCATTGCTTGTGCCGGCGTTGCTGCCGGCAGCCGGTGTCTCCTCATCGCATGCGGTGAGTGCGAGAACCATGGCGGAAGCAAGAACAGCGGCTGCTGCGCGCTTAAACTTGTTCATGGGTTAACCTCCATTAAGTTAGTAAATAATAAAGCAGGGACAAAATATTTCTGTCATATATTATTATACAGTAAAGTTTGTGATATTTCAATATAAATTTTAGATAATTTCAACGCGTTTTCTTTGTGCAATATCGCACAGTACAGAACAATATTTTACTTAATCTTATCATATATTAGGTAAAATTTTAAGATAATTCTTAAATTGACCGCCTAAATGCCGTTAAAAAATCACTTATTAAATTTCAATTTTGCATTTTATCCATAGTCATTAAACAGCTTTTTCCAGCTACAGTTTTTTCACTTCAGGCGCTAAAAATTTCCTCAGACTACTTGATTTTCTCATCTGATTGTGATATAATTTAATCGTTATATGGGGGTGTAGCTCAGCTGGGAGAGCGCTTGCTTCGCATGTAAGAGGTCAGGGGTTCGAATCCCCCCATCTCCACCATATATTTAAGAAACCGCATTGCAATGCGGTTTCTTAATTTTTATCCCCGAAAAATCCCCGAATTATTGTGAAAAACGAAAAATCCCCGGAGCCAGCGCCCCGGGGATAGCCATTATTCAGTTTTCACGGAGCAGCCAAGCGCCTGGAGTGCCTGGCGGTAACGCTCTACTTTGCTTTGCCCGACGGAGATCTCGGCGGTAATCCTGACCTGCTTTTCCGGCGCGACCTGCCCCCGGAACCAGTCCATATTTTTCCCGAACCTGGCGAGCCAGTGCTCCGGGTCGCCGTGGTTGGAAGCGTAGCCACGGGCGCAAGCCTCCTTGTGGCTGATGATGTTTTCCGGCTTTATGGTCGGGTAGTTCTTCATGAGCCGCTTGCAGAGGTCGGCGGCAAGTCCGAAGGCCTCCTCAAAGTAGGTGCGGTCGTTCAGCGCGTCCTCGCAGACTTCTATCTGTATGTACGCCGGGTTGTAGTTGTAGCTGCCCTTTGAGCCATCGCCGCAGTTCCAGCAGCAGATAGTCCAGGGGAGTATCTTAGCCGCACGAACCGTCCCGCTCTTGTCCTTGCCTATAAACGCATGGCAGCATATCTTTGTTGGTTTGCCGCCGTTCCCGATAGGCATTGGAACGTTCCAGTGCGTACCATATGGATTCTTTCCGCAAATCTCCGGAGAATCAACATACCTCCAGAGATACGGATTGTCGCAGCCGGTGGAGTGAATTATGATTCCCGCCGGGCTCCCCTGTGGCATGGTTCGCGCAGCCTTGTAGCAGAGATTATTCTTTGCATACGCTTCAAAGGTTATCGCCATCGTCGCTGTCCTCCTTGTGCGCGCCATCAGCTAGCCCCTCGCCGATGACATACCCCACGACCGCCGCGCCGCTGAGTATGCAGCCGGAAACGGTTTCCGCTGTCTCGGACGACCCGCCGAATGCAACGATAAGTCCCGCGATGAATCCCGC
>ERZ773252.438-NODE-438-length-49564-cov-6.780606_pt1 | contig 49564 bp, 39 predicted proteins | sample MGYA00580517_ERZ773252 | MGnify/ENA primary metagenome ERZ773252 (study PRJEB29015, sample SAMEA2737766) | human gut metagenome | biome: human gut; feature: human-associated habitat; material: faeces | place: China | collected 2012 ...
TGTAGATCGGCAGGAGGTGCATCGGGCAGGCGTTGATGCACTTGCCGCAGCGGATGCACTGGGGGTCCTTGACGCGCTTGTCCTCATCGCCTGCGAAGGCGAGGAAAGCGTTGGTGCCCTTGACGACCGGAGCGTCGAGGGAGAACTGGGCGTTGCCCATCATCGGGCCGCCCGCGAGGAGCTTGTTCGGCGCTTCCTTGAAGCCGCCGCAGGCGTCGATCAGCTTTTCGATCGGGGTGCCGATGCGTGCTTCGAGGTTCTTCGGCTCGGCAACAGCGGAGCCGGAGATGGTGACGACGCGGCGGATGACCGGCATGCCGGTGGTAAAGCGGCGGTAGATCGCGCCCGCGGTGTCTACGTTGAATACCGCGCAGCCTGCGTCTGCCGGCAGCTTGCCGGACGGAACCTCGCGGCCCGTGCAGGCATTGATGAGCTGCTTCTCAGCGCCCTGCGGGTACTTGCACTTGAGCGGATACAGGTGCAGACGCGGATCGTCTGCGATCAGCTGCTCGATCTTCGGGAAGGTGTCAGCCTTGTTCTCCTCGATTGCGATGATCGCGTTCTGTACGCCCATCAGGTCTGCGAGCATCTTGAGGCCGCCGATGGTTTCCTCGGGGCGCTCGAGCAGCAGGCGATGGTCGGACGTGATGTACGGTTCGCACTCTGCGGCGTTGATGATGACCGTGTCACACTTGCCGATACCGGACTGGATCTTGACATGGGTCGGGAAGGTCGCGCCGCCGTGACCTACGATACCTGCCGAACGGATGCACTCGATGCGCTCCTCGTTGGACATGGATGCGAAGTCGTAGGGATGTACGGACTCGTGCGGACGGTCCTCGCCGTCATTCGTGATAACGATGGACAGGACCTTGCTGCCGTTCGGATGCAGGCGCGGCTCGATTGCCTTTACCTTGCCGGAAACGGTTGCGTGGACCGGAGCGCTGACGAAGCCGCCGGCCTCTGCGATGGGCTGTCCGAGATCCACAGTGTCACCGACCGATACGATCGGCTTCGCCGGGGCGCCGATGTGCATGGAAACCGGCAGGATTACCTCGTCGGGCAGAGCCAGCTTCTCGATCGGCTTGGTGTTTGTCGCGGATTTATATCCCGGATCTGCATGAGTGCCGGGATGTATGCCGCCACGGAACGAATACACCATTTTTTTCACCTCTCTGTTATTTTGCGCAAGAAGAACCGGCATGACCGGCTTCCTCTTCTTCAGAATTGAGCAGGCTGCACAAACTGCGCAACCATACAACATAGATTATACTGTTTTATGCACCTTGTGCGCAAGTCCTAATTACAAAAAAAATCAACCAAATTACATATTTTCTTTGTTCATCTTGCCAAACGTGGTCTATTTTCCCTCAGTTTCCTTTGTTGATTACGCATGAGTTCAGCCATATTCCATCATCGGAAACAGACAGACCGTCAGTTAGCAAAATGCAACTCCATGACGCAAAAGAGAGCACAGCGTTATGCTGTGCTCTCCTCGGTCTGTCGATAAAGTCTATTTTCATCCGCGCGGCAGCGCGCATTCAAAAGCGTTTGCTGCGCAAACGCTTCCGAGCCGGGGGCGTGTACCTCGGCTCGGATACCTTGAGAGGGAGAAAGTTTCCGCATGGGAACTTTCGGACGTCCGTGTTTTGCGAAATCAAAACGCAGATTGTCGGAAAAACGAAGTTTTTCGACAGTCTAAAAGAGAGCACAGCGTTATGCTGTGCTCTCCTGAAATCTGTGGAATATGCAGTCTTTTAGATTGCGCGGACAGAGATCATGCCCTCGATGGCGCGCAGCGCTGCGAGGTTCTCCTCGGTCGGCTGGTCTGCCAGGTCGATGATGGTGTAGGCGTAATCACCGCGCGAACGGTTGCCCATGTTCTCGATGTTGGTGTGGACCGCCGAGGTGATGGACGCGATCATGTTCGGAATGTTCTTGTGGATGAGGCAGACACGGTAGCCGCCCTCATACGGAACCTTGAGGTTCGGGAAGTTGACCGAATTGCGGATGGTGCCCTTCTCGAGGTACTCGGTGATCTCGTAAACGGCCATCTTTGCGCAGTTGTCCTCGCTCTCCGGGGTGGAAGCGCCGAGGTGCGGCAGCGTGATGGCATTCTCCTGCTCGAGGATCTCGTCGGACGCAAAGTCGGAAACGTATGCTGCAACCTTGCCGCTCTCGAGTGCCTTCGCCATTGCCTTGGTGTCGACCAGCTCGCCGCGCGCGAGGTTGATGACGCGCACGCCGTCCTTCATCTTCTCGATCGCCTCTGCGCTGATGGTGTTCTTCGTATCAGCGTTCAGCGGAACGTGAATGGTGATGTAGTCGCAGTTCGCGAAGATCTCGTTCAGATCGGTAACGTGCTTGACCGAGCGGTCGAGCTTGAGTGCGCCGTCGACAGACAGGAACGGGTCGTAGCCCCATACTTCCATGTCGAGCGCAACGGCTGCGTTTGCGACCTTGACGCCGATCGCGCCCAGACCGATGATGCCGAGCTTCTTGCCCGCGATCTCCGGGCCTGCATAAGTCGACTTGCCCTTCTCAGCCGCCGGGCCGATATCCGGCGTGCCCTTGAGGCCCTTTACCCAGTTTGCGCCCTGTACGACCTTGCGCGACGCGAGCAGCAGCGCGCAGATGACCAGCTCCTTGACCGCATTTGCGTTCGCACCCGGGGTGTTGAATACAACGATGCCCTCCTGCGAGCAGCGGTCGATCGGAATGTTGTTTACGCCTGCGCCTGCGCGGGCGATGCACTTGAGGTTCTTCGAAAACTCGACCTCGTGCAGCTTTGCGGAGCGAACCAGAACCGCATCATAGTCGGTGAAGTCCTCCGAGCAGGTATATTTCGCAGCATCCAGATCGTCCAGACCGACCTTGGAAATCTTGTTGTAGAGCTTTACGTTATACATTTTGTTCTCCTTTGCCGAACGATCTCTTACTTGTTTTCTGCGGCGAACTTCTTCATGAAGTCGATCAGATATTCAACGCCCTCGATCGGCATTGCGTTGTAGATGGAAGCACGCATGCCGCCGACCGAACGGTGGCCCTTGAGGTTGGACATGCCGGCCGCCATGGATTCCTTGGCGAACTTTGCGTCGAGCTCGTCGTCGCCGGTGCGGAAGGTAACGTTCATGTGGCTGCGCGAAGCCTTCTCTGCGACAGCCTTGTAGAAGTCCTGGGAGTCGAGGTAGTCATACAGCATGGCGGAACGCTTCTCAGCGCGCTCCTGCATGGCCTTGACGCCGCCCATCTGCTCGACCCACTCGAGAACGAGGCCGAGAACGTAGATGCCGTATGTGGGGGGCGTGTTGTACATGGAGCCCTTGTTGGCCATGGTCTGCCAGTCGAGCATGACCGGGTACTTCTCCAGCGGATAAGAGCCGAGCAGATCCTCACGGACGATGACGACGGTAACGCCCGCCGGGCCCATGTTCTTCTGCGCGCCTGCGTAGATGACGCCGTACTTGGAGACGTCTACCGGCTTGGAGAGGATGTTCGAGGACATATCTGCAACGAGCGGTACGCCTGCCGGAGTCTCGGGGTCGTACTGGTACTCGGTGCCGTAGATGGTGTTGTTGGCGCAGATGTAGAAGTAATCTGCATCCGGACGGATGTCCAGCTCGGCCTGCGTCGGAACGCGGTCGAAATTGCGCTCCTTGGAAGAGAAGGCAACATGGATGTCGCCGAACTTGACCGCTTCCTTGTAAGCGTTGTTTGCGAAGTTGCCGGTGAGGGCATAATCTGCCTTGCCGGTCTTGAGCAGGTTCATCGGGATCGCTGCGAACTGGGTCGAAGCGCCGCCCTGCAGGAACAGCACCTTGTAGTTGTCCGGGATAGAGAGCACACGGCGAAGAGCCGCTTCAGTCTCGGTAATGATGCCGTCATATACCTTGGATCGGTGACTCATCTCCATGACTGACATGCCGGAGCCCTTATAGTTCAGCATTTCGGATGCACAGCGCTCAAGCACCGGAACCGGAAGCATGGAGGGGCCTGCGGAGAAATTGTAGATACGATTGTCTGCCATAGTTGATAGCCTGCCTTTCAAAAATAAACATTCCGTTTTATTTGTGGAATGTGATATTCATTATAATATAAAATACTTCGATTTACTACCGAAAAATCTCCCAAAAATCCGCGGTCAAATGCACCTGCTATTATACATTTTAATCGGTGTTATGAAAATTTTTAATAGTACGCTGAAAATTCAGCTCTGCCTGTAATACCGGCCGTTTCATTTGCCATTTTCCGGTCTGCCGTGCTATACTTAAAAAGCTGTCGCGAAACTACAGTTTCGCCGACAAGCTGTGTTCTGCTCGCGCAGAACACGAGTCGTCCGAAAGTTCCTGTTCAGAAACTTTCTCCCTCCAGAAGTATAAAAACCGAGGTACACGCCCCCGGTTTTTATGAAATCGCTGCGCGTTTCCTATTTTATGCGCGCTGCCGCGCGGCTGCTTCATTTCGCAAGCTTAGCTTATCTGACAAACAATACTTATATATTATAGTAAGGAGCCATCCGTTATGCACCACCGTAAAATGCCGTCCGGCCGTGCATCCCTGCACCGCCGCCGGCATCATGCCATCGACCGGCTGATGCCGTTTACCGGCGCGCCGCTTTTCCACGCGCTTCAGCTGCTCGCCACCTCGGATTCGGCGCGCTTCCATATGCCCGGCCACAAGGGACAGCCGGTTTTTAACTCGTTCCGCGATGTTTTTGCTATCGACTACACCGAGACCTACGGCACGGGCAATCTCTACCTCGGCGACGGCCCGATCCGCGACGCAGAGGTCGCGGCGGCGCGTTATTTCGGCGCGAACGACTGCTTTTTCCTCACCGGCGGCTCGACGCAGGGCATCCTCGCCATGCTCGGCGCGGCGGTCGGCCGCGGCGGCAGCGTGCTCATCGACCGCGAGGTGCACCGCTCGGTCTGCCACGGCTGCGCCCTGCTCGACATCACGCCGTATTTCTTCTCCGCGCCCCTGCTCGAACCGTTCGGCATTACGGGCGCGCTGCGCGTCGAGGACGCCGAGCGTCAGCTGCTCGCCCATCCCGACATCCGCGCCGTCCTGCTCACCTCGCCCACCTACTACGGCCTGCGGCGCGACCTTCCGGCCTTCGCCGACCTGTGCCGCGCACACGGAAAGCTGCTGCTCGTCGACGCGGCTCACGGCGCACACTTCCCGGCGGTCGGTCTGCCGTCGCCGGTCGAGGAGGGTGCGGATATGGCCGTGCTCTCCATGCACAAGACCATGCCCTGTCTCGGGCAGGCGGCTGTGCTGCTCTCCGGACCGGGCACAGACCGCGCATCCCTGCGCGAGAACACCGCCCTGTTCGGCACCTCCAGCCCCTCCTACCCCATCATGGCCTCGATCGACCTTGCACGCGCATATAATGAAGGCCCCGGCCGCGAAAAATATCAGAAGGCCGCCGCCGTCTGCCGCGAAATGCGCGAATACATCTGTGCGCACACGGTTTTCACCGCGCTCACCGAGCGAGATTTCCCCTCGCTCGACCCCTGCCGTCTGACCGTCTGCACCGCAGGCACCGACATCACCGGCCACGCTCTCGCCGATGCGCTGTGGAGCGAGCACGGTGTCGCCTGCGAGATGGCAGACGAGCGAAACGTCGTGTTCATCCTCGCCGAAAGCGACACCGCAGGCGCGATCCGCCGTCTGAGACGCGGCCTGCGCGTGCTGTCGCGCCGCCGCAGGGAGACCGCCCTTCCGGTCGAAACGCGGCCGTTCCCCCCTGCCGAGCGCGTCATGAGCGTGCGCGACGCCCGATTCGCGCCCTCCGCCGAGGTGTCGCTCTCGGACGCCGAGGGCCGCGTCTGCGCCCGTCCCGTGACGCCCTATCCGCCCGGCGTGCCGCTGCTCTGGCCCGGCGAGAAAATTACAAAGGCGCACGTTGAACTTATCCGCGAAAGATGGTACAATGATATAGACAGGATCACCGTTGTCATGCCGGAAAAGTGACGGCCGCGGTGCTTCCGCACGTTTCGGAAATCATCGTCTCCGGACGCATGAACGAAAGGGGATTTTTCTATGAAAATGGTACTCGCGATCATCAACTACGATGATGCACAGGACGTAATCAGCAGCCTGATGAAGGCAGGCTTCTCCATCACCAAGCTCGCGACCACCGGCGGCTTCCTCAAAGCCGGCAACGTGACCATTCTGGTCGGTCTGGACGAGAGCCGTCTGGATGAGTGCTTCGACATCATCCGCGAGCATTCCTCCACGCGCAAGCAGATCATCCCGACCACCGCAGAGCTCGGCATGGGTTTTTTCCCGTCCGCGCCGGTACAGGTCGATGTCGGCGGCGCAACGGTATTCGTGCTCGGCGTCGAGCGCTTTGAAAAGCTGTGATCTCCTTTGACGCGCTCCCCGGCAACCGCAGCCTGAAGGCGAGCCTGCGGCGTGCGCTCGCCGGCCGCGTGCCGCAGACCATCCTGCTCTCGGGGGACGACAGCCGCAGTCTGGAAACGCTCTCGACCGCACTCGCCGCCGGTATCCTGTGCGAGGCGGATGGGCCGCGCCCCTGCGGCGCCTGCCTTTCCTGCCGCAAGGTGCAGGACGGCGTGCATCCCGACCTTACCCTCATCGACGAGGGCGAGGAAGAGCTCAAGGTCGATCTTGCGCGGCGCATCAAGGCGGAAAACGCCATCATCCCGAACGACGGCGCGCGCCGCGTGACCGTCATCCGCCATGCGCACAATATGAACGCCTACGCGCAGAATGCGCTGCTCAAGGAGCTTGAGGAGCCGCCGCACTTCGCGTTTTTCATTCTGACCTCAGAAAAGCCGGACGCGCTTTTGCAGACCGTGCGCAGCCGCTGCACGCGCTTCGCGCTCGAGCCGTCCGGGGAGGAGCAGGCCGTCTCCGACGACGAGGCGACCCGGCTGCTTGCACCCTATCTGACCGCCGTCGCCGGGAAACGCGAGGGCAGCATGATGCTCGCCGCGCTCGGCATGGAAAAAACACCCCGGCGCGCGCTCATCGGCGTGATGGGCGTCATGCAGGCCGCGCTGCGCGACGCGATCTTCCGCGCGGAGGGCCTGCGCGAGCCGCCGCTCCAGCCTGCGCTCGCAAAGCAGTCCGAGGCGCTCGCCTCTGCGCTCACGCCCGAGCGCCTGCTTGCCTTTTACGACTTTACGGACGAGCTCGTCCACCGCATCTCGCGCAACGCGGCCTCTGCCGCTGTCACCTGCGCGCTGACGAGCGACGTTTACCGCATCTGCTACCAGTAGCACTTCCCCGCAGGGCGCCTGCCCTGCTTTACAGATACAGGAGGACAAACCTTTGACGACCATAATCGGAGTCCGTTTCAAATCAAACGGAAAAATGTATTATTTTGACCCGCAGGATGCCGAAGTCACCGCCGGTACCGGCGTAATCGTCGAGACCGCGCGCGGTCTGGAATACGGCGAGTGCGTGCAGGGCAACACCGAGGTGAACGAGCAGTCGGTCGTGCAGCCGCTCAAGCGCATGATCCGCATCGCGACTGAGGCGGACATGAAAACGCTCGAGCGCAACCGCAAGCGCGCGGACGAGGCGTTTCTCGTCTGCAAGCGCAAAATCGAGGACAGAAAGCTCGAAATGAACCTTGTGACCGCGGAATGCACGTTCGACATGAACAAACTGCTGTTCTACTTCACCGCGGACGGCCGCGTAGACTTCCGCGAGCTGGTCAAGGATCTTGCCGGCGTGTTCCGCACCCGTATCGAGCTGCGCCAGATCGGCGTGCGCGACGAGGCGAAGATGATCGGCGGCCTCGGCTGCTGCGGCCGTGAGCTGTGCTGCTCGACTTATCTTGACGATTTCCACCCGGTCTCCATCAACATGGCCAAGGACCAGAACCTTTCGCTCAATCCGGCGAAGATCTCCGGCGTGTGCGGCCGTCTGATGTGCTGCTTGAAATACGAGCACGAGGCCTACGCCGAGCTCCAGAAGATCACGCCGCGTCAGGGCAGCGTTGTCGATACCCCCGAGGGTCGCGGCAAGGTCATCACGACCCAGATGCTGCGCGGCATCTGCAAGGTGCAGCTCGATGACAGCCCCGAGCATTCGCTGACCGAGTTCCGCTGTGAGGACTGCACGGTGGTCAAGGGCGCGTGCCGCAACCGCCAGAACGCCGCCGCGATGGCCGAGGAGCGCCGTCAGCGCGAGGAAAACGGCGAAAATCCGCCGTCCGAGCGCCCGGCAAAGCCACAGAAGTCCGAGCGCCCGGCGAAACCCGAGCGTCAGCCGAGAAGCGAGCGGCCCGAGCGTCAGCCGAAGGTCGAGCGGCCGCCGCGCCAGGAGAAGCCGGAACGTCCGGCAAGGGGCGAACGCCAGCCCCGTCCTGAGAAGCCGGAGCGCATCGAAAAGAATGCAAATCCTGCTGAAAACGGCGAAAATGCCGCAGCAGAACCGCGCGAGGGTGCACCTCGCCGCCGCTCGCGCGGCGGCCGCAGACACCGCCGCCCGCAGAACGGCGAAAATGCGCCTGCCCCTCAGAACAGCGCCGAATAAAAAGTTCTCCACAGGCTGTGGAGAAAAACAAGGGATAAGCCGAAACGCAGACGAAGGTCTGCGTTTCTTTTTTGCACGCAAAAGCGCTCCCATCCATCCGGACGGGAGCGCTTTTGCGCTTTGGGTTATTGAAAAGAGAGAGATTTCTGAAAGACGCGATCTTACAGCAGCTCGCGCTTGATGCGCTCGAGCGCCTCGGGAGCCTGCTGCTCCATCTTCTCCGGGAAACCGAAGTAGGATACGCAGATGATGTTGTCGCCGCCGACCTTGGGTGCGTCCGGCTTGAGCTGCTTGTTTGCGAAGTCCATGTCGCGCAGGGTCTCGAAGATGCCGTCGAAATCGACCTCACCCTCACCCATGGCGGTGTGCTGATGGATGGTGTAGTCTGCGCGGCCGCGCTGGTTGAGCCAGGGCGGATTGACGATGTAGCGGCAGTCCTTGGTCTGGTTCCAGGTGTCGGCCAGAAGTACGTGGGTCAGCTCGTCGCCGGCGTACTTGAGCATATGGCGGACGTCACCCTTGCCCTGGTCATAGAAGAAGCCGTGGGAAGCGGAATAAACGTAGCCGAGGTTCTTGGAGCGGAAGGACTTGACGATGTCGCAGGCCTCGTCGTTCAGCTCTACGAAGTCATACGGGTGAGACTGGCACTCTACACGAATGCCCTCGCGCTCGATGATCGGGAGCAGCTCCTCCATGGACTTGAAGAACATGCCGTTGCAGATCTCCTGCTGGTTCGGGTCACCGGAAAACTCGGTGTTGATGACCGGTACGCCCATGTCAACCGCGATCTCGATCATGCGCTTCCAGTTGGCAACTGCGTGCTGGCGCTGCTCCTCGGTCGGGCCGGACCAGCGGTAAACAACGATGAAGGACGAGATCTCTACGCCGGTCTCCTTGAGAGCCTGCTTGTACTCCTGCTGGCACTCCTTGGAGAACAGCGGATGCTTGTAGAACGGGTTGATGCGCGGATGCGGGGACTGCTCGATGTACTTGTAGCCCCAGTCTGCGACCTTGTGTACGTAATCATTGATGGACATCTGCTTGGCCAGAACGTCAACGTCAAATGCGATTTTCATAAATGTTTTCCTCCTTGTCTCTTTGTGCCGTTTCCAGGGCGGCTTCCCTTTCGATGGCTCTATTATACGGCGCTTTATCCGCTCTGCCAATGATACATTTCGCCGTATAACTGCGAAATCCTGCTGTTTTCCCGCGATTGTGCACTTCTGATTATATTTTGCACAAATGCTGGATGTCTGCGTATTTTATTCATTATTTCGTATAAATTCCTGCTTTTTCTTTTCAGAACACGCTTTAACTCTTGCGCAGCAGAGTAAATTCTGCTATGATGCAGGAAAGGAGCGTGACGCTTTATGCTGATCCCGGAGAAAGGCGTGCATCAAACCTCGGAACGGTATTTCTTCACCCCGTCCTCGCTTGCACGCGAGCTTTTTTATTACCCCACGCGCGGCGGCCATTACTTTTGCAGCAGCCTGTATTCCTTCGACCACCGCTCGGAGATCGCCATGCAGGGCGACCACAACCAGAACATCATGCTGTTCTATATCCACAGCGGCGCAATGGAGCTGACGCTCGGCAGCGTCAGAGCGCTCGCCGCCGCCGGACAGGTCGTGCTGTTCGACTGCCGCGAGCCCTATCGCTACGCTGCCTCGGACGGCCTCGAATTCTCGTGGCTGCTGTTCAACGGACTGAACACGCACGCGTTTTACCGCCGCATCCTTCAGGCGCACGGCGGCCGGCAGGTCTTTATGCCCTCGGGTGTCAGCGAGATCGCGCAGCTGCTCGACAGCATCTTCACCGGCTGCGCCGCAGACGAGCGCCCCGGCGAGGCACAGCTCTCGCAGATGCTCCACCGCATACTCGGCCTGCTGCTGCTCGACGACACCTCTCCGGCTCACGCCGGCAGCGACCGCATCGCAGAGGCCATCCGCTACATGAACCGCCATCTGTTCGAGGAGCTGAGCGTGCAGGAGGTCGCCGCCTCGGTCGCTCTGAGCTCTTCGCACTTTTCGCGCCAGTTCAAGGCCAAAACCGGCTATCCTCCCTATGAATACATCATCCTCCGCCGCATCGACAAGGCGAAGTATCTGCTTACCTCGACCCAGCTCTCGGTCAAGGAGATCGCCTATGCCACCGGCTACAACAGCGAGGAAAACTTCATCCACAGCTTCCGCAGCAACGTCGGCATCGCCCCCGGCCTGTTCCGGAAGCACCCGATCTAAAGACTGTCGCGAAACTGACGTTTCACGTAAAAGGGAGCTTGATCGGCAGATCGATGACCTTGCGCCTGAAGTTTTTCAACAGTCTCCTTGTGCTATATCCGAAAATGCGGTATACTTGTTATATCTATGAATTTTAACGAAAACGAGGTCCGGATATGAGACTTAGAACCAGACTGGCCGTACTCGTGTGCAAGGCATCGGGCGCGGTCCTGCGCAGACTCGGCCGCGGCGGCACCAACCTGCCGGGCAAGCTCGCGCTCAAGATCGACAAAAACATTCTCGGCGAGCTGTCGCGCGGCGTCAAGGTCACAGTCGTGACCGGCACGAACGGCAAGACTACCACCTCCCGCATGATCGAGCAGGCATTTGCTGACGCAGGACTCAGGTATTTCTCCAACAAGTCGGGCGCGAACCTGCTGACCGGCATCATCGCCGTGTTCGCCCAGCACGCCACCCTGTCGGGCAGATGCCCCTACACCCACGCGCTCATCGAGTGCGACGAGGCCGCATTCCGCCGGACGAGCGAATATCTTCCCGTCGAGTGCCTTGTCGTCAACAACATCTTCCGCGACCAGCTCGACCGCTACGGCGAGATCACGCATACGCTGAACGCCATCCGCGAGGGCATTACCCATGTCCCGAACGCGACGCTGTGTCTGAACGCGGACTGCTCGCTGACCGCCTCGCTCGCCGAGGACGGCATCCCGAACCCCATCATCCGCTTCGGCGTCAACGTCCCCATCTATTCGGAGACCGCGCACGAGCTGTCCGATGCGGTCTACTGCATCCACTGCAAGACGCAGTACGAGTATGACTACCGCACCTACGGCCATCTCGGCGGCTTCCGCTGCCCGAAGTGCGGCTACCACCGCATCGCCCCCGAGGTCGCGGTCACACAGGTCATTTCGACCGGTGCGGACGCCTCGGACATCGTGCTCGATATTTTCGGACACGCTCACGAGGTGCACGTCAACCTGCCGGGCGGCTACAACATCTATAATGCCGCGGCCGCCGCGGCCGCCGCGCATGTGGTCGGCATCGACGAAAAGACCACGGTCAGCGCCCTCGGCCAGTTCGAATGCGGCTTCGGCCGCGCCGAGCAGTTCCGTCTGGGACAGGCGCAGGCGCGCATGATGCTCGTCAAGAACCCGGCCGGCTACAATCAGGTCATCAACCTCATCTCGCACGACGTCGGCAGCTGCAAGCTCGCCTTCCTGCTCAACGACCGCTTCGCGGACGGCACGGACATCAGCTGGATCTGGGACGTCGATTTCGAGGCGCTCGCCGCGCAGCAGGGCCGCTTTACGCGCATCTTCGTCTCGGGCGTGCGCGCGGATGACATGGCGCTCCGCCTCAAGTACGCGGGCTTCCCGGCCGAGCGCATCGAGCTTGTCCGCGACTACGAAAAGCTGCTCGGTGAGATCGGCGCGGACGCGGCGCCGGCCTTCATCATGCCGACCTACACCGCCATGTTCGACCTGCGCGGCGAGATCGGCAAACATACCGACGTCAAGGCGTTCTACGAATAAGGAGGAACGGAAAAATGGAACTCAATATCTGCCATCTGTACCCGGACATCCTTAATCTGTACGGCGACCGCGGCAACATCATCACCATGAAGCGCCGCCTCGAGGGCCGCGGCATCAAGGTCAATATCGACGAATGCTCGATCGGCCAGCCGCTGAACGCGGACAAATACGACATCTTCTTCATCGGCGGCGGTCAGGACTTCGAGCAGGAGGTGCTGCTGCGCGACCTTTCCTCCGGCAAGGCGCAGGACATCCGCACCGCGGTCGAGGAGGAAAAGACCTTTCTCGCCATCTGCGGCGGCTACCAGATGCTCGGCGAATACTACAAGACCTGGGACGGCGTGCAGCTCGACTTCATCGGCGCCATCGGCGTGCACACCATCGGCGCAAAGGAGCGCATGATCGGCAACTATATGTTCAGGACCACCCCGGAGAGCGGCGACACGGTCGTCGTCGGCTTCGAGAACCACTCCGGCAAGACCTATCTCAGCGAGCAGGTCGCCCCGCTCGGCATGATGCTCTCCGGAAACGGCAACAACGGCGAGGACAAGACCGAGGGTGCGCGCTACAAGAACGTGTTCGGCACGTATTCGCACGGCTCGCTGCTCCCGAAAAACCCGGTCCTGTGCGATTTTATCCTTCAGACCGCGCTCAACCACCGCTATGACGGTGCCGAGCCGCTCGCGCCCCTCGACGACACGCTCGAGCTGAACGCCCACCGCTATATGCAGGAGCGTCTGTCGCACAACGGATAATGACACACAAGTGTAACACACAGGCCTGTTGAAACGTGGTATTATTATTATAATAAGAGGTGATTACTTTTGAAACTGAAACGATTTTTCTCCGCCTTTCTGGCGGCGGCCCTGCTCGCCGGCACTGTCCCGGCAGCGCTCGCGGCCGACATCGACTCGCACTGGTCGAAGCCCTATGTGACCTCGCTCCACGAGCTCGGCATCATCAACCCCTCCGCCTCGACCGGCAACTATACCCCCGAGGCCTCGGTCACGCGCTGGGAATTCATGCGCTACATCAACCGCGCGTTTGACTTCACCGAAAAGGCATCCATCAGCTTTTCCGATGTCAAAAGCTCGGATATGTACTATGAGACCATCCAGATCGCCGTCAAGCACGGCTACATCAACGGCACGGGCAACAACAAGATGGACCCCGAGGGCACGCTGACCCGCGAGCAGGCCGCGACCATTCTCGGCCGCCTGCACAAGTATGCACCGACCGCGTCCGCGTCCAAGCTCGATGTGTTCACCGACAAGTCCAAGATTTCCTCCTACGCGACGAGCTACGTCGCCGAGGCAGTCTCTCAGGGCTACATCAACGGCTACACTGACGGCACCTTCAAGCCGCAGGGCAACCTCAAGCGCGGCGAGATCGCCAAGATCCTGTACTTCTACCTCGGCTCTTCGCTCAGCGAGTCCGGCAGGCAGTACACTGCCGCTGCCTTCAACGGCGACACGAAGAACGTCACCATCTCGGCGGCCTGCACGCTGTCTGACGCGACCGTCGAGGGCAATCTCTACATCACAGAGGGCGTACTCTCCGGCAACGTCAACCTCAACAACGTCACCGTCAAGGGCGATATCATCGTCGGCGGCGGCAACGTCACGCTCGACGGCGTGACCGCGATGAACCTCATCGTCTCCAACCCGATGGGCATCAAGCCGACCGTGATCGCGACCGGCTCGACCAATATCGGCACCGCCGAGGTGCAGTCCTCCGCCTCGCTCTCTGAGAGCGGTCTTTCCGCAAATGCAGGCGGCTTCTCCGATGTCACCGTGACCGGCGAGGGCGCAAGCCTTTCGCTCGATGCTTCGGTCTGGGATCTGGACACCAAGGCCGCTTCCACCATCGTCACCACAGGCAGCACGCTCATCAGCGAGCTGACCGCGGACGCAAAGACCACCGTCACCGGCAACGGCTCGGTGCAGACCGCAAAGCTGAACGCGAGCGGCTGCGAGCTTGTCATGCAGCCGGCTGAGGTACAGCTCGCCAGCGGCGTCACCGCCACCATCGCGGGCAAGTCCGCCGCTTCCTCGACGAGTGTTTCGGTCTCCCCGTCCACCCTGTCCATCGACATCAACAACAAGGACAACATCGCCTTTTCCTACGAATTTCTGTTCAATGCGGACAAGAACGACCTGACCCGCGTCACCGTCGGCGGCAAGAACCTGCGTCAGGGCACGGATTACAACATTCTCTCCGGCAAGAACGGCATCCGTGTCTACAAGACTTATCTGTCCACTCTGTCCGTCGGCACCTACACTGCAGAGCTGAAGTTCGAGGACGGCACCAAGGCTGCCATCGGCATCGTCGTCAGCAACTCCTCGCTCAGCGCGGTCAGCCCCTCGCAGATCACGTTCGACAAGTACGAAAGTTCGGCGAACTACAACGACGTCACCGTAACGCTCAGTCTGCCGGCCGGCACCCTGCTCGATACGGTCAAGCTCGGCAGCACGGTGCTCGAGCGCGGCAAGGACTACAACTACAACGCAACCTCGGGTACGGTCACCTTCCTGCGCGAGACGCTCGCTAAAAAGAGCAAGGGCAGCTACACCATCACCTTCGTCCCCACGCGCGGCTCCTCGTCGAGCTGCTCGCTGACCGTCACGGATTCCGCGCCGGTCAATGAAGTCGCTCCCTCCTCGGTCGATTTCGACGCGAACACCTCGTCCGGCGGCTATCACGATGTCTCCGTCACCCTCAACCCGGCGGACGGCGCGACCCTCAAGAACATCCGCGCAGGCGGCAAGACGCTCGAGGAGAACTGGCAGTACAAGGTAGACGGCTCGACCGTCACCCTCAGCAAGTCCGCTGTCGCCCAGTTCGGCAAGGACGGCGCGACCTACGCCGACTTCACCTTCGTCATGAGCAAGGGCCAGAGCCCGACGCTGCGCGTCAACTACGTCACGACTTACGCGCTGACCGCGAACGTGGTCGACGACCTCGGTCTGCCCATCTCGGGCGCGACCGTCACCTTCACCCCGAATGATGCCGAAAGCGGCACCGCTGCACAGACCCTCGTCACCGACTCGGACGGCAAGGCGACCGTTTACGTCAAGCGCGGCAGCTACACGCTGACGGCGACGCACGAGCGCTTCACCTCGGCCATCACGCAGACCACGAGCGTCTCCTCCGGCCGCACGGTCAAGATGACCGGCGAGATCCTCGAGACGGTTCAGCTCGTCGTCACCAACGAATACGGCGCTCCGCTTTCCGGCGCGGCGGTATCCATCGGCGGCAAGACCATTACCACCGGCGCGGACGGCACCGCTTCCTTCAGCGTCAAGCGCGGCAGCTATGTAGCGCAGGTGGCCTGCACCGGCTACAAGACCCAGGCAGTTCAGCTTTCGGTCACCGGTTCTCTGCGCGAGCGCGTAAAGCTCGGTTAAAACCGCATAAAAAAGCACCTCCGACAGCCGTAAAAGGCATATCGGAGGTGCTTTTCTGTATGCGGCGCTGCCCTTATTCAGTCTCCCATGGACAGGCCGAGCGCACGCGCCTGCGCGACGATCTCGCAGTCGGGCTGCACGGTCTTCAGCTTGCCCGCCACCTCGGAGAGCGGCACGGCCACGATTTTATCATCGCGCAGCGCGACCATGCAGCCGAACTTCCCCTCACGAATGAGCTCGGCGGCCGCCGCGCCGAAGCGGCTCGAGAGCACGCGGTCTGCCGCACAGGGTGCGCCGCCGCGCTGAAAATGGCCGGGGATGGTCACGCGGATTTCCTGGCCGGTCAGCTCCTTCAGCTCCGCCGCGAGCCGGTAGGATACCGACGGGTACGGCATGGCCTCGCGTGCCGCCTTGAATTCCTTTTTGCTCATGGCCGCCTCCTCGCGGCTGACCGCGCCCTCCGCGACCGCGATGATCGAGAAGCGCTTGCCGTCCTTCGCACGCTTTTCGATGGCCTGCGCGATCTTTTTCGCGGAGTACGGGATCTCCGGGATGACAATGACGTCCGCGCCCGAGGCGATGCCCGCGTGCAGCGTCAGCCAGCCGGCCTTGTGGCCCATGATCTCGACGATGAACACGCGCGAGTGGGAAAAAGCGGTCGAATGGATGGAGTCGATGACCTCCGAGGCGATGTTCACCGCCGACTGGAAGCCGAAGGTCAGCTCCGTCCCCCACAGGTCGTTGTCGATGGTCTTGGGCAGCGTGACGACGTTCACGCCGTTCTCGCGCAGCAGGTTCGCAGTCTTGTGCGTACCGTTGCCGCCGAGAATAACGAGGCAGTCGAACCCGGCCTTTTTCACCGTTTTCAGCATTTTATCCAGTCTGGTCTGCTCGCTGTCCTCCTCGGGGCGCTGCATCTGCTTGAACGGCTGACGGGAGGTGCCAAGGATGGTGCCGCCGAGCGTCAGAATGTCCGAAAAGTCGTCCGGCTTCATCTCATGGTAGTCTCCCTCGATCAGGCCGCGGTAGCCGTCGCGGATACCGTACAACGTCACGCCTTTGCCCATTTCGTTATACAGTGTCTTTGCGACACCCCGGAGCGCCGCGTTCAGTCCCTGACAGTCGCCGCCGCTCGTAAGCATTCCGATTTTCATATTCATCATCCTTCCCCCGCCGGTCTTCCCGCGGTTTTCTTCTCTCCATTATAGGATATTATACCGCACGGGAAAAGCGATTTTACATACTTTTTCATTGGGATTTGTGCGCATGAGATTTTTCTGTCGAATTTTGATTTTTTTGCAGGAATTCTGTTGACAAAGCTCCCTGTACGGGTTTATACTGTAGTCACAAAAAAAGATGATGCAGTCGCTTTGACCGCATCTCAAACGATAATGGCAAACCCACCGAAAGGTGGCGACGCAAAGCTATAGGGCCTTACCCCTCATCGAGAGGGCTGGCAGCCAGTTACCGAAAGGAGATCGCCGGATATGAAGCGGCTTTTTCGTTTTGCATGCACAGTTTTTGCAGCAGCTGTCCTCTCGATGGGTTTCACCGCAGCGGCAGCGAATGACATTGTTAACACGAGCAACACGTCTCACGGTTATGTAACCGTTAACTACACCTCGAGCGCCAAGCTCAAGGTCGGCATCCAGTATAACGGCGGCACGACGGTTTACCGCGACTGCCCGAGCGGCAAGGATGCTTCGTTCTCGCTCGACCAGGGCGATGGCAAGTACACCGTAACCCTGTACCGCAACGTTTCCGGTTCTTCCTACGAGGAAGTTTCCTCCAAGACCATGAACGTTACCGTCAAGGACCACTTCGCTCCCTACCTCGTCTCCACCTCGGACATTCAGTTCTCCAAGGGCGATGCTGTTTCCGTCAAGGCTGCTGAGCTCTGCAAGAACGCAAAGACCGACGAGGAAAAGGTCGTCGCCATCTACAACTACATGGCAGACCGTTACTCCTATGATTACGAGCTGGCAAATGAGATCACCAGCGGCAAGATCACCAAGTACATCCCGGATACCGCCGCTACCCTGAACGGCACCACCGGCATGTGCTACGATTTCTCTTCCCTGTTCGCGGCAATGTGCCGCAGCGAGGGCATCCCGTGCGCACTGACCAAGGGCTACGCCGGTTCCAGCTATCACGCATGGAACAAGGTCAACCTGAACGGCAGCTGGTACCAGATCGACCTGACCTACGCCGTTACCCGCAATGTCAGGAACGCAAAGACCCTGCATGACTGCGTATCTCCGCTGACCTATACGAACACCAGTGATACGCTCGCCGCAGAAGCCGCTTAACGCTTTTTACTCTTCCACTTTGTATACAGATGACGCCGACTTCACCTTTTTCTTCACTTAATCAGCGGTCATTTTGTATAAATCCGCCGCGAATCAAAATTTTATTCAGTTTACAGTATTTACTTGTCGTTTACGGCTAATTGTAGTGTACTAAAGATGTTGATCCGCGGCATTCTGTCCGGCCGTGCAAAAGGACTCAGTATGTTTTCCGCATACTGCCTTACCGGCAGACAGCGACCAACAAAATCTGTGCATGACTCCCGCGAACGGGTACCGGTACAGACAAAAGCACCACCGGTGAAAGCCGGTCTCGCAAAGCCAGGGGCCTAAACGGAGCTCTTTTCTCCGCACGGCAGCCGGTTGCCAGTGATACCATGTACCTCCTTCGCAGAGCTGTGCGCGCTGTAAAGGGGGTATTTTATTTGGAGGTTGAAACTGCATTGCATTCTGAGATTATCGCAAACCCACAAACACATGATCTGTGCGGCTCGTTGAGGAGCAAGTTGTACAGACAAAGGCACCATCGGTGAAAGCCGGTCTCGCAAAGCCAGGGGCCTAAACGGAAGGTTCCCTTCCGCATGGCAGCCGGTTGCCAGAAATACATCTGCAATTCCTCTCGATCAGCATGCACGCTGACCAAGCAGGCATTCCATATGTTAAAAAAGAATACGCGCAAACGTCTGCTCGCAGGAGCTCTTGCGACTGTCATGATGCTGACCATGTGCCCGAGCTGGGCGCTGGCCGACGATGACGGCATCGCAACTCTGCCGCTCGAGGACGAAAGCCGTTCCGTAGCAGAGTCCGCTCCCGTTGAAGCAGACACCACTAAAACTCCCGCTGATCCCACTCCTTCTGTGCCCGAGGAAAAGCCTGCCGAGGGTCAGGATCCCGCACCGGCTCCGTCTGACGACGGCGCAAACGGCGGTACGGACAGCACGGAGGCTGGCAATAGCACTAATCCCACCATTCCCGAAGTTTCGGAAAACAATTCTCAGAATAACGATGTAGTAAGCAACTCTCCGGAAAATGAAATCAGCATGGCATCGCCGGACATCGACCTCGCATCGAATCGGAATACGAAAGCCCACTACTTCGTACTTTTGCCAAACCGTAATAAGCCAACGAGCGGCGAAAGCCAGGGCCGAGCAAACTACCTGCCGAATCTGACTTCGAACGGCGGCGTTACCGGATGCACCCTTGCCACCGGCTACAAAGGCCATCTGACTCCGGAAGGCAAGCAGATTGCTGATGACAATTACAGCATCTTCGATGCCACGAACGGTTATACCAAGATTGATGGCGTTGAAAGCAAATATCTGGATCCTCCGGAAAACCTCGGTTTCTTCACTGCGGACAACTGGTCGAAAGATGGCAAAAAATACAACGAGAAGTCCAAGCCCTCTGATCCGTTCTCGGTACTGGGCGAAAACTTTAATGTAAATAATATTACAGTTGTATGGTACACCATTAAGTGGCTGGCAGACGGCTATCATGTTGACGGCTATGTAGCCGGTGTTCCGGTTAAGGTTACTTATCATACCAACTATGCAAAGAATGGAATCACCGGTATGGAAGAGACTTTCGAGGAAGTTTCTGCAACGAGCGGTGAGACATATACCGTTCGTGATAACACGTTCACCGTCCCGACCGGATTCCACTTCGACGGCTGGTACACCGATAAGGACTGCACCAAAGAATATCAGACGACTACGCTGATGACCAGCCTGGATCTGTACGCAAAGTGGACTACCAACAGTACCCCGGTCGAGCCGGAGACCGAGACCCCGGCTAAGTATTTCGTACTTCTGCCGACGCGCAGCGCTCCGGAGAACAACGATGATCAGGGCGAAGAATTCTACCTGCCGAGCAGCAAGTCTAACGGCGGCGTATCCGACCTTGACCAGAGCACCGGCTATGTTGGTTCTCTCACCAAGGAAGGCATGGACGTAGTTTCTAAGGTAGGCGACTCTGTTACTGATACCGTAAACGGTGTTTCCAAGTCCTATCTGAAAGTTCCGACCGACCTCGGTTTCTTTACTCCGGGCAACTGGGATGAAGACGGCACCTACAATGATCCCTTGGCCGATACCTCTATTCTGGGCGACAACTTCAACGTAAACGACATCAAGATCGTATGGTACACCATCAAGAATCAGGGCATGAAGGACGACAAGCTGGATATCCATGTTGACGGCTACGTCAAGAACGTTGCAATCAACGTTACCTACCATTCGAACTTCGGTACAGATGCAACCTATAACGACGGCACCAAGACCGGCACCAACTATACGGCGCTCGACTATTCCAAGACCGGTCTCCCGACTCGGGACGGTTATGAGTTCCGCGGCTGGTATACCGACACAGCTTGCGAGACCCCCTATACGGCTAAGGTTCTGATGACCGGCCTGCACCTGTACGCAAAGTGGGTTCCGACAAATTCCAATGTGTCCTACTTCTATCAGAATGAGCAGGGTAACGCAACGCAGTTTGGCGACATCGATACCTACGCCTTCGGCACTGACGTAACCGTAAGAACCGCTCATCCTGAAAAGGAAGGCTATACCTTTACCGGCTGGACGAATATCGCGAATATCGTAACTGTTGATGCTGACGGCAAGTTCACCATGCCGGCACAGGACGTTCGTTTCGATGCTCAGTTCAGCATCAACCAGTACCACGTAACCTACAAGGTTGACGGCAAGGATTACGGTAACACTGAAACCTACGTCTTCAATTCCGATGTTGCAATCCGACCCGTTCCGACTAAGGAAGGCTACACCTTCACCGGCTGGAAGATTGGCACTGCGGACGCTGAGAATTTCAAGATGCCCGCACATGATGTTACCATCGAGGGCACCTTCGCTATCAACCGCTACACCGTAACCTACAAGGTTGACACTGAGGTAGTCGGCACTGATGTCTACGACTTCAATTCCGATGTTGTAATTCGCGACGTTCCGACTAAGGAAGGCTACACCTTCTCCGGCTGGAAGATTGGCACTGCGGACGCTGAGAATTTCAAGATGCCCGCACATGATGTTATCATCGAGGGCACCTTCGCGAAGAACAGCTCCGGCGGCCACCACCGCAAGCCTACCGTTACCATCCCGGACAAGGTTCCGACCGGTCTGAACGGTAACGATCACTATGCGTACATCGTCGGCTACCCGGACAAGACCGTCCGCCCGCAGAACGGCATCACCCGTGCTGAGGTCGCGACCATCTTCTTCCGCCTGCTGACCGACGAGACCCGCAACGCTAACTCCACCAAGTCCAACAGCTACTCCGACGTAGCAGCCGGTGCATGGTACAACCATGCGGTTTCTACGCTGAGCGCTATGGGCATCGTGAAGGGCGACAGCAACGGCAAGTTCAATCCGAACGCACCGATCACCCGCGCTGAGTTCGCGGCGATCGCAGCCCGTTTTGACGACAAGGCCAACTCGACGACTGCTGATTTCAGCGACATCGTGTCCCACTGGGCAAAGAACGAGATCAGCGCCGCCTCCAACAACGGCTGGATCAACGGTTATCCCGACGGCACCTTCCGTCCGGATAACAAGATCACCCGTGCCGAGGCAATGACGCTCGTCAACCGCGTCCTCAAGCGTCTCCCCGAGACCGCAGAGGATCTGCACGACGATATGATCAAGTGGAGCGACAACTCTGACGCTTCTCAGTGGTTCTATCTGGCGGTACAGGAGGCTACCAACAGCCACTACTACAAGGCCAAGGAGAACAAGTTCGAGAAGTGGTCCGAGCTGCGCGATACCCGCGACTGGACCGAACTGGAAAAGTAAATTTCCGCTGCATCCCCCGGCGAAAGCCGGGGGATGTTTTTTTTGCTCCTTCCCGCCGGTTTCTTGTACATTTTTACCGAACTTGCACAAAACAGGCGGCTGCACTTGTCTTTCGCGGCGCTGCGGTGTATAATAACATCATTCGGCAGGACTTTTCTGCCCGCAAACAAATAAACAAGCGAACAGACGGTGCCGCTGAACGACCTCGGCCGGGTCAGCGGTTAAAAGGGAAACAGGTGCAATTCCTGTACGATCTCGTCACTGTAAACGGGGAGCATTCCGCTTTTTATGTCACTGATGCTGTGCATCGGGAAGGCGGCGGCGTGCGCAGATCCGCAAGTCAGGAAACCTGCCGCCTCTGTTGGTACGGAAAGCTTTTCCAGGTCACGAGTCATTGACTGTACTGATGCCGCATTCTTCTGCATGATTACAGTCCCTTTCTGCGCACAGGCGCAGGGGGACTGCGTGTTTTCTGTACCCTTTTCAGGGCTTTTCCCCGGTGCGCTTGCCGGAGGAGCCGAAAAAAGGAGGAACTTTTTCATGAAACTCAAGAAACTGGGCGCTCTGCTGCTCTCCGCAAGCCTGATGATGGCGGCTCTGACCGCCTGCGGCAGCAAGCCGGCTGCAAACGACACCGCCGAGGACACCAAGGGCGCAGATAGCGCTGCGGCCGAACAGGCGGACGACGAAGAAAACTACGAAACGGGTGACGCAAGCTTGGATAATCCGCTCAATCAGGACGAAATCGGCGAAAACGAGCTGCTGGTCGTCAGCTTCGGCACCAGCTACAACGACAGCCGCCGCGAGACCATCGGCGCGATTGAGGCCGCGATGCAGAAGGCGTTCCCGGACTACTCGGTCCGCCGCGGCTTCACCAGCCAGATCATCATCGACCATGTAAACAAGCGTGACGGCGAGAAGATCGACAACGTGACCGAGGCGCTCGACCGCGCGGTTGCAAACGGCGTCAAGAACCTCGTCGTTCAGCCGACGCATCTGATGAACGGCCTGGAGTACACCGACCTCAAGAACGAGCTGGCCGGCTACTCCGACTCCTTCGAGAAGATCGCACTCGGCGAGCCGCTGCTCACCTCGGACGACGACTTCCAAAAGGTCATGAACGCGATCGTTGCCGCGACCATAGAGTACGACGACGGCGAGACCGCTATCTGCTTCATGGGCCACGGCACCGAGGCTGACTCCAATCAGGTCTACACCAAGATGCAGGAAACCCTGACCGCGGCAGGCCACAAGAACTACTTCGTCGGCACGGTTGAGGCGACCCCGTCCCTCGACGATGTGATCGCGGCTGTCAAGGAAAGCGGCTTCAAGAAGGTCGTGCTGCGTCCGCTGATGATCGTTGCCGGCGACCATGCGAACAACGACATGGCAGGCGATGAGGACGGCTCCTGGAAGACCGAGTTCGAGAAGGCCGGCTTCGAGGTAACGACTGTTGTAGAGGGTCTGGGCGGTCTGACCGACATTCAGAACCTGTTCGTTGCGCACGCGCAGGCGGCTGTTGACTCGCTCAAGTAATCTTTCCATACCAGATACAGGTCCGGACTGCGAAAGCGGGCCGGACCTTCTTTTATCCGTCAAACACAAGGAGAAAACAATCTATGAACAGCAAAAAAACACTTCTGGCCGCTCTTCTGGCGGCGCTCATGCTCACCTCCGGCTGCGGCAGCTCCGCCTCTCAGCAGCAGACCGACACCGCCGCGCAGACCGGCGAGACCGGCGCCTCGAATGTTGCCTCTGCGTCCGACATGGCCGAGGTCGAGGAGGTCGTCGAGGAGGGCATGACCCCCATTTCCGGTGACAAGGTCAAGGACGGCACCTACAGCGTTGCCGTCAAGTCCAGTTCCAAAATGTTCGACATCACTGCGTGCGAGCTGACTGTCGAGGGCGGCAAAATGACCGCGACCATGCACATGGGCGGCAAGGGCTATCTCTATGTCTACATGGGCACCGGCGAGCAGGCCGCCGCGGCAGACGAGGCGGATTACATCCCGTTCACCGAGCAGGCCGACGGCACCCACAGCTTCACCGTCCCGGTCGACGCGCTCGATGAGGGCATCGACTGCGCCGCATTCAGCAAGAAGAAGGAAAAATGGTACGACCGCACCATCCTGTTCCGCGCGGACTCCCTGCCGATGGATGCCTTTGCCGACGGCGTTGTCACGACGCCCGACAGCCTGTCTCTCGCGGACGGCACCTACACTGCCGACGTCGCGCTTGCAGGCGGCTCCGGCCGCGCCTCCGTCCAGTCTCCGGCCGAGCTGACCGTCAAGGACGGCAAGGTAACGGCGAAGATCGTCTGGAGCAGCAAAAACTACGATTACATGAAGGTCGGCGACACGAAATACGACACCGTCATCGAGGACGAGCACTCCACCTTCGAGATCCCGGTCTCCTGCTTTGACTGGGCGATGGCGGTCAAGGCCGACACCACCGCGATGAGCGAGGCGCACGAGATCGACTACACGCTGACCTTTGACTCGGCCTCTGTCGCGCCGCTGAGCAAATGAGAAAAGCCGCAGCATATCTCGCTGCCGCCGCGTGCCTGACCGGCCTGCTGAGCGGCTGCGGCGGCGGCGCGGCCGTCTCCGGAGAAAACGATGATCCGCTCTCCGGTCTGACCCCCGCCGGCTCGATGGAGCTCTCCTGCGCCGAGCAGTTCACGGTCGATACCTTCGAGGGCGGTCTGTCACTCATCACGATCGGCGGCGAGGACCGCTATCTCGTTGTGCCCGAGGGACAGCAGGCGCCGCAGACCGGCGCGGACATTACCGTGCTCCAGCAGCCGCTCGACAGCATCTATCTCGTTGCCACGAGCGCAATGGATTTCTTCGTTTCGCTCGACGCGCTCGATACCATCTCGCTCTCCGGCACCCGTGCCGACGGCTGGTATCTCGATGCGGCGCGCGAGGCCATGACAGACGGCGATATCGAATACGCCGGCAAATACAGCGCCCCGGACTATGAAGCCATCTGCGACGCGGACTGCGACCTCGCGCTCGAGTCCACGATGATCTACCACACGCCCAAGGTCAAGGAGCAGCTCGAACGGCTCGGCATCCCCGTGCTCGTCGAGCGCTCGAGCTACGAAAGCAATCCCCTCGGCCGTATGGAATGGATCAAGCTGTACGGTGTGCTCACAGGAAAGGAGAAGCAGGCGGAGGCGCTCTATGACGAGCAGCTCGACGCCCTCGCTCCCATCCTTGACCAGCCGTCCACCGGCAAGACCGCCGCATTCTTCTATATCACGGCGAACGGCGCAGCAAATGTGCGCAAATCCACCGATTATGTCGCAAAAATGCTCGAGCTTGCCGGAGGAAAGTATATCTTCGACGACCTCACCGACGACGACGCCCGCTCGACCATGAATATGCAGATGGAGAGCTTTTACGCCGGCGCAAAGGACGCTGATGTGCTCATCTACAACTCGACCATCGACGGCGAGCTGCAAACGCTCGACGAGCTGCTCGCCAAAAGTCCGCTGCTCGCGGATTTCAAGGCCGTGAAAAACGGAAATGTCTGGTGCACCGAACAGAGCCTGTTCCAGTCCGCGATGGGGCTCGGCGGCATGATACAGGACTTTCACGCCGTTTTCACCGGCGAAAACACCGACGATCTGCACTATCTGCATCAGCTGACCTGAAAAGGAGGGGAAAACCATGCAGCCTGACCACCGCGCACGCTATACCTTCGGCTTTGCCCTGCTCGCGGCGCTGCTCGCGGCGCTTATTCTCTGGAACCTCAACACAGGCAGTCTGCATCTGTCCCCGGCCGAGGTCATGGACATCCTGCTCACGCGCACGGGCGAAAACGCCGCCATCGTATGGGAAATGCGTCTGCCGCGGCTGATCGCCGCCATGCTGCTCGGCGGCGCGCTGTCGATTTCGGGCTTTCTGCTCCAGACCTTTTTCGCCAACCCCATCGCAGGCCCGTTCGTGCTCGGCATCTCCTCGGGCGCGAAGCTGACCGTTTCGCTCGCGATGATTGGTCTGCTCTCGCGCGGCCGCGTGATTGGCTCGACCGGCATGATCCTCGCCGCCTTCTGCGGCGCGATGCTGTCGATGGGCTTCGTCCTCGCGCTCGCGCAGCGCGTGCGCCAGATGTCCCTGCTCATCATCGCCGGCGTGATGGTCGGCTACATCTGCTCGGCGGTCACGGATTTCGTCGTGACCTTCGCCGAGGACAGCAACATCGTCAACCTGCACAACTGGTCACAGGGCAGCTTTTCCGGCATTTCATGGGACAATATCTGCGTGATGGCGCCGGTCGTGCTGATCTCGCTCGTGCTCGCCGTGCTGCTGTCCAAGCCGATGAGCGCCTATCAGCTCGGCGAGGGCTGCGCGCGCAGCATGGGCGTCAATATCCGCGCCTTCCGCGCCGCGCTCATCCTGCTCTCGAGCGTGCTCTCCGCCTGCGTGGCTGCGTTCGCCGGGCCGATCTCGTTCGTCGGCATTGCGGTCCCGCAGCTGATGAAGGGGCTGTTCGGCACGGCAAAGCCGCTCGTACAGGTACCGGCGTGCTTTGCCGGCGGCGCGGTATTCTGTCTGTTCTGCGATCTGGCCGCGCGCACGGTCTTTGCCCCCACCGAGCTCAGCATCAGCTCGGTCACGGCCATCCTCGGTGCGCCCATCGTAATCTTCATCATGGTGCGCCGCCGCACACGCACGCTGTAAAGGGGGAAAACGCAATGGCAGACCAGCTTCTCCGCGCGGAGAACATGACCGTCGGTTACGGCGGCGTGCCGCTCATCCGCGACATCGCGCTGAGCGTGTCGGGCGGCGAAATTTTGACCCTTGTCGGGCCGAACGGCTCGGGCAAGTCCACTATCCTCAAAAGCCTGATCCGCGAGCTTGCCCTGCTCGACGGCACGGTCTATCTGGACGGCCGCGACAGCAGCCGTCTGTCCGCCGCAGAGACCGCGCGCACGCTCGCCGTCATGATGACCGGCCGCATCGCGCCCGAGCGCATGACCTGCTGGGATGTGGCGGCGGCAGGCCGCTATCCCTATACCGGGCGGCTCGGCATTCTCGGCGCGGAGGACCGCGAAAAGGTGTGCGAGGCGCTCGCGCTCGTCCATGCAGAGGAGCTTGCGGACCGCGATTTCACCTGCATCAGCGACGGACAGCGGCAGCGCGTGCTGCTCGCGCGCGCCATCTGCCAGCAGCCGCGCGTGCTCATCCTCGACGAGCCGACCTCGTTTCTCGACATCCGCTACAAGCTCGAGCTGCTGACCATTTTGAAAGATCTGGTGCGCGAGCGCAGTGTCGCCGTCGTGCTGTCGCTGCACGAGCTCGACCTCGCGCAGAAAATCTCCGACCGCGTCATCTGCGTGGCGCACGGCGAAATCGCCCGGGTCGGCACGCCCGAGGAGGTCTTTACCGACGGCAGCGTGCAGCGCCTGTACGGCCTGACCGCCGGCAGCTATGACGAGCGCTTCGGCAGTCTGGAGCTTGAGCCGGTGCGCGGCGCGCCGCAGGCTCTTGTGATCGGCGGCGGCGGCAGCGGCATTGCGCTCTACCGCGCGCTTCAGCGGCACGGCATCCCCTTCGCCGCAGGCGTGCTGCACGAGAACGACATGGATTTCCCGGTCGCGCGCGCCCTCGCGTGCGAGATCGTCTCCGAACAGCCGTATCAGCCCATCGGGGACGCGGCGCGGAGCCGTGCGCGAGCGCTCATGCACGCCTGCCGCTGCGTTTACGCGCCGCTCCGTACCTTCGGCCCGATGAATGAGGGCAACCGCCTGCTCATCGCAGAGGCCGCCGAAAACGGCTGGCTGGTCTCTGCAATTTCACCAAAAAAGCCGGACGCGACTTGAAACAGACGGCCCCCTTGTGTTAGAATGGATGTTATGCAAAGGCAGACACCATCAAGGAATGCAGTTTTATGTCAAAAAGCGTAAGAAATTCAAGAAAACAGCATAGAAATCACGGACATCGTGCGTCCCTGCGCCGCACGGCCGAACCCGCGCATATCAAGCCGCGTCCCGGCCCGACTGCGCGCAAGCGCAAGCGCCGCCAGAGCAGAGCACGCCGCCGTCAGCTGCTCGTGCTGCTCATCGCGGCCGTTCTCATCGCGCTCATCGCGGCGCTCGTGCATCAGCCGTCCACCTCGGGCAGCACGTCCGGGACGGGCGCTGCCTCCGACGACCGCCCGCTCGAGACCAACATCACCCACGGCCTGATCTCGGACGCCGTCGTGGCCTACCGCGACGTGGTGGCGGACTACGCCGAGCAGAACGGTATTTCGGAGTATACCGACGTCCTGCTCGCCATCATGCAGGTCGAGTCGGGCGGCGAGCTCGATGACCTCATGCAGTCCTCCGGCTCGCTCGAGCTGCCCTCGGATTCGCTCCAGCAGGAGGCCTCCATCCGGCAGGGATGCAGCTATTTTGCGCATCTGCTGCACCGCGCGGAGAGCGAGAGCTGCGACCTCGACACCGTCATTCAGGCCTACAACTACGGCAGCGGCTTTATTGATTATGTCGCCGAACACGGCGGGAAATATACGCTCGAGCTGTCCGAAAAGTTCGCACAGCAGCAGTCGGGCGGTGCGACCGTCCCCTATGACAACCCGATCGCCGTCAAGCGCAACGACGGCTGGCGCTATGCCTACGGCAATATGTTCTACGCAAAGCTGGTCAATCAGCATCTCGTAAGATAAAAAGAGAGTGCAGAGACACATTTTCAGTGTTTCTGCACTCTTTTTCTGTATGCTGCGGCGGCACGAGGGTCCTTTCTATGCCGCCTTTCCCGGGAACATCCGGCGCCGGACGACAAGGTAGCATATCATATGCGCGATTACGGTCAGGACCCACGAGATCGGGTAGGAAACGTACAGCGTGAACAGCGTGTGATACATACGGAACACGGTGAAGATCCAGATGACGCGGAACACGCACGCGCCGACCATGGACACGAGCATCGGCATGATCGAATAGCCAAGGCCGCGCACCACGCCCGAGCCGACATCCATCATGCCGCACAGGAAATACGTCACGCTGACCACGCTGAAGCGCTGAATGCCGTAGGCGATGACCTCCGGGTCCTGCGAATAGATGTGCAGCAGCGGATCGCCCAGACGGTATGCGCCCTGTCCGAGCACGACGCCGATGAGGATGACGAGGATCATGCAGCGCACGAGGATGCCGTCCACGCGGCGGTACTGCTTCGCGCCGAGGTTCTGGCTCGTGAAGCTGAGCGTGGTCTGGTAGAGCGAGTTCATCGAGATGTACACAAAGCCCTCCACGTTCGCCGCCGCCGTGTTGCCTGCGACCGCAACTGCACCGAAGCTGTTGATGGACGACTGAATGAGCACGTTCGAGATGTTGAAGATAACGCTCTGCATACCGGCGGGCAGGCCGATCTTCATGATCTGCGCAAAGCGTTCCGGATAGAACCGCAGGCGGCGTATATCCAGATGACACATGCCGTCTGAGCCGGTCAGACAAAGCACGGTCAGCGTCGCGGAGACGCACTGGCTGAGCACGGTCGCGAGCGCCACGCCTGCCACGCCCATGCCGAGCACGCACACGAACAGCAGGTCGCCCAGCACATTCATCACGCCTGCCGCCATCAGAAAGTACAGCGGCCGCCGCGTATCGCCTACCGCACGCAGCACCGCCGCGCCGAAGTTGTAGATCATGGTCGCAGGCATGCCGATAAAGTACACGCGCATGTACAGCACCGCGCCCTCAATGACCTCGTCCGGGGTTTTCATCAGCGTCAGCATGGGCCGCGCGAGCACGATGCCGAGCACGACCAGGATAACACCGCCGACCAGACCGGTGAGCAGCGAGGTCTGCACGGTCTGCTGCACGCCGTCGTAGTTTTTCTCGCCGCAGTAACGCGCCACGAGCACGTTCGCGCCCACCGAAATGCCGATAAAGGCATTGATGAGCAGGTTGAACAGCGAGGTCGTCGAGCCGACCGACGCCATCGCATTCGCGCCGGCGAACTGGCCGACAACGACAATATCCGTCGCATTGAACAGCAGCTGGAGTACGCCCGACAGCAGCAGCGGCAGCGTGAAGATCAGTATGCTGCGCAGCAGCGGACCGCGCGTCATATCCATTTCATAAGATTTTCTCATAGCTTCCTCTTTTTCATAAAATCCGGTTTGCAGACGGGTTTTCTGCCTGTTATTGCCTGCCGGATGGCAGAGCAGCACATATCCTGTCTCTATTGTAGTCCTTCGCCGCATATGCTGTCAACTGCTCTTGCAATCCGAGCGGAATAGTGGTATATTATTGGTTAGATAGAGCTAACCAAAGGAGTGTATCATATATGTATCAGACGACTGTCGGCGTAGACGGCATGATGTGCGGCATGTGCGAGGCGCATGTCAACGACGCGGTCCGCAAGGCTTTTCCGGTGAAGAAGGTCACCTCCTCCCATGGCAGGGGTCAGACCGTCATCCTCTCCGAGCAGGCGCTCGACGAACAGGCGGTGCGCAGCGCCATCAACGCGACCGGCTACACCGTAACCTCGTTCCGGTGCGTTCCGCACGAGAAAAAGGGTCTGTTTTCCTTTCTTCGCCGCTAAGATCATGCCCGGCCGCGGGCTTGCCTGCGCTTCGTCTTTTTCGGTGTTTTTCGTCTTTTCTCTTGACAACGGACGCGAAAAAGACTAAAATAATTTCAGTTAGGCCGTGCAAACTCTCCGCCTGTACGGCCTGTTTTTCCGGGTATTGGTTAGTTTTAACTAACCCGGTTAGCAAAATGCAACCTGTTTTGTGAATTCTGGGCATATGCCCCTGTCTGGAGGTCCTACCCTTGCTGGAAACGTTGCTGGACTCCGCCGCCGGAGGTTCTCTGTCCGGCCGGCTGCGCCGCATCCCCGTGCGCGAAGGCGTGCGCGCATGGGACTTTGACTGCGCGCTGAGTCTCCCCTCGTCGCTGCCCGCGGCGATAGAAAACCGATATCAGATCCTGTTCTGCCGCAGCGGCGCGCTGCGGCTGGAGCTCGCGGTCGGCAAGCAGCTTTTCCTGCATGAGCGCGAGGTGCTCCTGCTCGCCCCCGGCACGGCGCTCGTGCGCGCTTCCGTTCCTGACGGGCGGCTCGCCGGTGCGCTTGTCATCGTTGAGGTATCCGAACGCGACCGCCTGCCGTACATCCTCGGCTCACTGCTCGGCGGCCTGTCGCTCGACACCGCACGGCTCGAGGAGCGCCTGCACGCACGGAGCGGCTGTGCGGTCCTGCGCGGCACGCCCTGGACCGAGACGGTCTTCTCCGCGCTCCAGCCGCTTCAGGCCGAGGAACGCGGCCGCTACTGCGCGTTCAAGACCGCCGAGCTGCTCTACCTGCTCAGCACGGACAGTCCGCTGCTGCCTCTGCCGCCCGAGGCGCCCGGCCGCGAACGCTATCAGGTCGAGCTCATGCGTCAGGTGCGCGACCATATGCTCGCGCATCTCGCCGACCCCCTCACCATCAGCCAGCTTGCCGCACGCTTCCACATCTCCCCCACCGCGCTCAAGGACTGCTTCCGGCAAGCCTACGGCCGTCCGCTGCATCAGTATCTGCTCGAGCACCGCGTGCGCCGAGCCGCCGAGCTGCTGAGCGAATCCGGGCTTTCCATCGTCGAAATCGCCTCCGCCGTCGGCTACAACAGCGCGAGCCAGTTCGGCGTCGCCTTCAAGCGGCGCTACCAGCTCACGCCCTCGCAGTTCCGCCGCATGGCGCATTCGCAGAAGGAGTTGCGTCAGGATATGTAACAAGTTAGCCTGAAACAACCGCATTTTCTGCATAAAACCGAGATTTTAAGCAACATTTGTCTGTTTTGGATATTTTTACGTCCGTTTCCAGTAGACATCGTTTTTATTTTGTGATAATCTTTAAAACAAACAAAAACCATGTAAACATACAGAGCTGCGGCGTTTTATCCCGTTGCCTCTGCTTAATTTCATTCAGGAGGAATTGCATCATGAAAACTCTTTACAAGAATATCGCACTGTTTGTCGGCGGCTCCCTGTTTGGCTCGGCGGGCGTCAAGCTGCTCGGCAGCAAGGACGCAAAGAACGCTTACACCCACGCAGCCGCAGCTGTCCTGCGCATGAAGGACTGCGTTATGAACACCGTTGACACCGTCCGCGAGAACGCAGACGACATCCTGCACGCTGCAAAGGACATCAACGAGCAGCGCGCTGCCGAGGCAGAGGCTGCCGCAGCGGAGATCGAGGACTGCGCAGAGGAGATCGCAGACGAGATGGCTGCTGACGCTGCACCGGCCGAGGCATAATCTGCACCAAAGTAATCAAAAAGGGGGACGAAATGTCCCTCTTTTTCCATCTTTCCCTGGTTAAATGGAGGTAACTCATCATGAAAGCATTCATTCAGCACGAGAGCCGCGGCCGGCTGCGTGTCCGGATGCACCAGTACCGCATGTCGCTCGAGCAGGCCGACCTGCTCGAAGCCTACCTGCTCGATCAGCCGGGCGTCAAGTCCGCCGCCGTCCACGAGCGCACCTGCTGCGCGACCGTGTGCTACACCGGCTCCCGTGCGGAGCTGCTGCACGCCATCGGCCGCTTTGACTACCGCTCCCCGGCCGTTACCGCGCTCGCGCCGCAGCACAGCGGCCGCGCGCTCAACCGCGAATATCAGGAAAAGCTCGTGACCATGGTCGCCGTCAAGGCTGCCTGCACGCTGTTCCTGCCCACGCCGCTCCAGATCGTCCGCACGGTCTGCATGGCGGCTCCGTTCCTGTGCCGCGGCCTGCGCCGCCTGCTGCGCGGTCAGCTGCGCGTCGAGGTGCTCGACGCCCTGTCCATCGGCGTATCCATGGCGCGCCGCGACTTCGGCACCGCCGGTTCGGTCATGTTCCTGCTCCAGCTCGGCGAGCTGCTCGAGGAATGGACGCACAAGAAGTCGGTCGACGACCTCGCGCGCACCATGTCGCTCGGCGTGAGCCGCGTATGGCTCCAGAAGGACGGCACCGAGGTCTCGGTCCCGCTGTCGCAGATCGCCTCCGGCGACCGCATCGTTGTCCGAACGGGCAGCGTGATCCCGTTCGACGGCGAGATCGTTTCCGGCGAGGTTGCTGTCAACCAGGCTTCGCTCACCGGCGAGTCGGTTCCGGTCATCAAGCGCCCCGGCGCGAAGGTCTTTGCCGGCACGGTCATCGAAGAGGGCGACTGCGTGATCGAGGTCACGCAGCAGGCCGGTGAAAGCCGCTACGACAAGATCGTTTCCATGATCGAGCAGTCCGAGCAGCTCAAGAGCGCCGCGGAGAGCCGCGCGTCCCATCTGGCGGACAAGCTGGTCCCCTACACGCTCGCCGGCAGCGTGCTGAGCTACGCGCTCACGCGCAACGTCACCCGCGCGCTGTCCGTGCTCATGGTCGACTTCTCCTGCGCGCTCAAGCTCGCCATGCCGCTCGCAGTCCTGTCCGCGATGCGCGAGGCGAGCACCTATCATGTCACCGTCAAGGGCGGCAAGTTCCTCGAGGCGCTGTCCGAGGCGGACACCATCGTCTTTGACAAGACCGGCACGCTGACCCACGCCTGCCCGGTCGTTGCGGACGTCATCCCGTTCGGCGGCCGCGAGGCGAACGAAATGCTGCGCGTCGCCGCCTGCCTCGAGGAGCACTTCCCGCACTCTATGGCGAACGCCGTCGTCCGTGCCGCGAAGGACCGCAGTCTGGCGCACGAGGAAATGCACTCCGAGGTGCAGTACATCGTCGCGCACGGCATTTCGAGCACAGTGAACGGCGAAAAGGTCGTCATCGGCTCGGCGCATTTCGTCTTTGAGGACGAGTCCTGCACCATCCCCGAGGGCGAAAAGGAGCGCTTTGACGCCCTCGACCCGGCGTATTCTCACCTGTACCTCGCCGTCGGCGGCGAGCTCGCGGCCGTGATCTGCATCTCCGATCCGCTGCGCGAGGAGGCCTGCGCGGTCATGAGATCGCTGCGCGCCCTCGGCATCAGGCGCACGGTCATGCTCACCGGCGACAGCGAACGCACCGCAAAGGCGATCGCCGAGCAGGTCGGCGTGGACGATTACCGCGCGGAGGTCCTGCCGGAGGACAAGGCCAGCTTCGTCGAGGCCGAGCGCAGAGCCGGCCGCACGGTCATCATGATCGGCGACGGCATCAACGACTCTCCTGCGCTGTCGGCAGCGAACGTCGGCATCGCCATCAGCGACGGTGCCGCCATCGCACGCGAGATTGCGGACGTCACCATCGCGGCGGAAAGCCTGTTCGAGCTGGTCGCGCTGCGCCGCATCGCGCAGCACCTCATGCGCCGCATCCATGCAAACTACCGCTTCGTGATCGGCTTCAACGGCTCGCTCATCGGTCTGGGCGTTGCGGGCATCCTCATGCCGGCGACCTCTGCGATGCTGCACAATCTTTCCACCGTTGCCATCAGCCTGCGCAGCATGACCAACCTCATGCCTGCCGGCGATGCAGAAAAGCCGGTAAAATAAGCTGCCGCAAAACCGCAAAACGCTGCACAGAATGTTATCTGTGCAGCGTTTTTTTCAGTCTGTTAAGAAGTCTGTTTTCGTGGAAAAACAGCAGCCGCGCGGCAGCGCGCGTTAAAAAGCGTTTGCATGGCAAACGCGAAAAAACCGGGGACATGTGCCTCGGTTTTTTCACTTTAAGAGGGAGAAAGTTTCCGCATGGGAACTTTCGGACGACTCGTGTTCTGCGCAGTCAGAACACAGATTGTCGGCGAAACGTCAGTTTCGCGACAGTCTTGCAGACCAAAACCGCACCCTTTCGGGTGCGGTCTGGTAAAGAAGAGAGAGAGTTTTTCGGATTTAAGGTTAAATTTCACAGAGAAAAGGTGATGTCAAATCAAGAATGATAGGATATGTGCCTCAAGCTCTTCCGTTGAGCTTTTCGAGATACGGCACAATATCTGCGATCTTTTCGACCACATGATCGGGCTGCCATACGCTGTCCACGCCCTCGTCCTTCTGCGAGGAGAGGAAGGAGCGGATCTGGATGGCGGCGCCGAAGTGCATGCGCTTCGCGCCGATGACATCGCGGGAGAGCGTGTCTCCGACATAGGCGCATTCCTCAGCCTTCGCCTTCATCTCACGCAGCGCGATCTGGAAGATGCCCGGATGCGGCTTGCGGTAGCCGGTGACGCTCGAAAGCGTGACGTCCTCAAAGTAGTCGCGGATGCCGTAGGCCTCCAGCACATCGAATACCGAATACAGCGAAGCGGTGTTCGAGATGACGCCCAGACGGTATCCCTTGTTTTTCAGTTCCTCGAGCGCCTCCTTGACGCCCGGGCGCAGCTCGCGATGGTAATAGGTGACCTCCCACAGGCCAGCCATATCCTCGGCATAGCGTGCGACTTTTTCCTTGTCCAGATCGAACTCGGACAGGTAATATTGCGGCCAGATCTCCTCAGGCTTGAGCTCGAGCGCGTTGCCCTCGCTCCACTGTTTATACCTGCGGATACCGTTGTTGATCTTGTTCCAGAAACAGATCTCATTGCTGCCGGTGACCATGTCGTGCTCCTGCAGGAAGGTCAGCAGCTTGCGTGTTACGTCCTGAATGGTCTGGTCATTGTACCAGATATCCTCGAGAGTGCCTCCCATATCAAATAATACGGTATTAATCAAAGCAGCTCCTCCTTATTTGTGTAATTGCAGAGATGCCCATACAACATTATGGTCGCTCAGCTCGGGCTCGGCGAAACGTGCCAGCGCGCCGCCCTCCTTCGCGAAATCGATGTCCGCCGTAACGGTCGAGATCACACGGCTGTCCTTTGCGGTAAAGCCGCGCGGAATGATCCAGTCCAGACGCATCGCGAGGAAATTTCCCTCGCCGACCGGCTTGCGGCGCGTCAGGCGGCCGTCGCCGGATGCCGTCCTCCATGCGTAGCCTGCGTCGCCGCAGGCCGTCAGGAGCGGCTCAGAAGAATCGATTTTTACAATATTGTCGGCAAGCTCTGCCGGATGATCCGCCAGATGACGGATATAGTCTTTGTCTCGTCCGTCGAATGTGTTGGTATTCAGGTCGCCGCCCAGAATGACCGGCAGACCGGCAAACACCCGCTGCACCTCGTCCAGCACCGCCTGCATCTGCACCCTGCGGCCCTCGCCGTCCGTCCGGTTCTCCAGATGGATGGACGCGACGCCGACCTCTCTGCCGTGCACATCGAGCTTCGCAAGGATGGCGCAGCGGCCGCCGATGCGTTTCTGGCGGTCATTGTACCAGTTGTACTGCTCGGGCAGGCGGAGCACCTCCGCCCACTTGACGGGCCAGCGCGAGAACACGGCGTTTCCATGGAAGCCGAGTGCGGCATCCTTGAGTTCGATGAACTCCAGCCCGAACACATAGCTCAGACCAAGCGCCTTCGCGACTTCCTCTGCGGTATTCTTTTCGCCGGACCGTGCAGCGCCGAAATCAAGCTCGTTGGCGAGAATGAGATCAAAGGGCTGAAGCGACGGATTATCTTTCAGAAACTCGATCGCCTCGTCGATATGCACGCCGCGCTCCATGTTGAACACCATCGCGTGCACCTCTGCACACGCGGGCGGTTCCGAAGCCCAGGTATCGACGATGTCGGCCTCGGAGAACTGCGCGATGTCGCGCATGACGCTCTCCTGCGTTTCCTGCTCCAGACGAGCCGCAAAACGGGCCGTCTGTTCTTTTTCCAGTTTAATCATTGAATTCCCCCCGCACCATCAGCGGCGCAGGCCATCTTTGCTGCGCAGCTTGAAGTAGATCGTCCATGCTGCGAGATTGCCGATGAGAATCGGCAGCAGCGTATAAAGAAGGGTGACATAGACCATCATGCCGCGGAGATCCGCCTCGAGCTGCGTCGATGCGACCAGACACATGATCGTGATGACCGGCAGGCCTGCGAAGCTGTACGGCACGATGCGCTTATCGGGCAGCAGGAACAGCACGCAGCAGACTGCGGTGCCGATGACTGCGATGATCAGGCAGTGCAGCACGGTCTCCGGCATTCCGCCGCCAAGCGGAAGCAGGTTGTGAAGCGGCTCGGTCAGAAGCGCATATGCGCCGCCGAACACGAGACAGAACAGCAGGTCAACAAAGAAAATCGTCACTGCCATCGGGCTTTTGCGTTTTCCTTCCTTCGTCAGAAACAGCGACATAACAGGTATTCTCCCCTCTTATCTCGTTGCGGCGGGGTTTTCAAGCCCCGCCGCGTCAGAGATCAAAACATGCGATGAAAAATTTCAGATGCGTTTATCAGCCCAGAAGAGTCCAGAAATCGCGGACAGGGTTGATGTTTTCGTAAATATCGGTAACGTTAAAGTCGGATACGTGCAGCTCGGAGTACGGGGTGGAACCCTCTGCCGGCTCGATGTCGTCGCGTACCGGCCAGCCGCCGAGCGTGTTGAAGTACTTGTAGCCGGACAGGTCGCCGTCAACGCCGCCCATCAAGAAGCGGATGAACAGCTTGGCTGCGTTCGGATGCTCGCACTCGCCTACTACATACAGGGTGTTGATAGCCGGGATACCGGTGGTCGGCTCGAGGTTTACCGGAGCCAGGCACCAGCCGTTGTCCTCGTTCTTGCGGAGCTTGGAGGATGCGCAGAAGCCTACCGGCGGGTTGGTCTGACCCTTGGTGCCGACGGATTCAGCGATTTCGTCAGAGGAGGAGGTGAAGATCGGCTCGTTGTCGTGCAGACGCTTCAGGAACTCATAGCCTGCGTTCTCGCAGCCCTCAGACAGCTCGAGATCCTTGCCGTACAGCTCCTTGTAGGAGGCTGCCAGCTGATCCGGAACATCGCCTACGCAGAAGCCGGTGATCCAGGAGCCCCATGCCAGGTTGTCCAGCGGGTTCTGCATCATCACGCGGCCCTTCCAATCGGGCTCGGTCAGCTGCCAGATGTTGGTGATCGGGGAGCCGTCCGGATTTGCTTCCGCATTGTAGAACAGCTGAGTCAGCTCGATGTAGAGCGGGGTCTGGGTCGAGGTGTACTTCTCGTCGATATGGGACAGGATGTCAGCCGGCTTGTAGTTGTAGAACTTGCGGGCGGTGACATACTCGTTGTAGAGCGTACCGTCCTGGTCCTTGATATGAACAACGTCGGCAACGTGCTGGCCTGCGTCGTACTCACGGGTGACCTTCTCGAGCAGCTCGTTGGTGGAGATGTCGAACGGCTCAACCTCGACGCCGGGGTACTTCTCAGCGAAGGCCTTGGCTACCTTGGTGACACGGGAAGAGATCGAGTAAACCGTTACCTTGCCCTCTTCCTTTGCCTTCTCGTACAGCTCTTCGTCGGTCTCGTCGGTGTTGAAGATGCCGGAGGACTTCTCCCAGTCGGTCAGCTCCAGGGTGCCTGCTGCTGCCGCTGCGTTCGGGTCCTGCGGGCCCTCAGCTACATCGCCGTCCTTCTGAGAACCGCCGCCTCCGCATGCTGCCATCGAAAGCATCATCGTTGCAGCCAGGATACCTGCCAGTGTGCGTTTGTGCTTTAACATAGTGTTTTCCTCCTCTTTATTCCTTCTTTACTCTTTTGGGGGCGGATCAGAGTTTTCCGCCCCCCTTTATCCGATAAGCGGCTCTTTTCCGCTTATACCGAATACTTAATGAGTTTCGTGGACTTCTTGTCGAATACGTTGATCTTGTTCAGGTCAATGGACAGATAAACGACCTGATCCGGGTTGTAATGCGTGATGCCGAGGGCCTTGATGACGAGGGATACGCCGCCGACCTTGACGGTGACGAGGGTCTCGGAGCCTGCCGGCATGGAGGTGTAGATATGCGCCTCGATGTCCGAGGGAGACTGACGGGTGGTGTTGATGGCGATCTGCTCGGGGCGGATGCCGAGGACTGCGTCGAAGCTCTTTTCCTTCGGCAGCATGTCGGTGAGGTCCTTCTTCGGGAATACCATCTTGCCGAGCGGGCTGGTAACGGTCATGCCGTCCGGGCCGACCTCAGCCTTGCCGTCTGCGAAGTTGATGGACGGGTTGCCGATGAAGTCTGCGACATACAGGTTGACCGGGTTGTTGTACAGCTCGAGCGGATGGTCGACCTGAATGATGACGCCTTCCTTGAAGATGGCGATCTTGGTGGACATGGTCAGCGCCTCGACCTGGTCATGGGTTACATAGATCATGGTCGTGCCGGTCTCGATATGCAGGCGCTTCAGCTCGGAGCGCATGTCTACGCGGAGCTTTGCGTCGAGGTTGGAAAGCGGCTCGTCCATCAGCAGCAGATGCGGCTCGGAAGCGATCGCACGGGCGATTGCAACGCGCTGCTGCTGGCCGCCGGACAGCTCGGACGGATAGCGGTCGACGTACTGGCCGATCTGCATGCGGGCGAGTGCGTCCTCGATGCGGCGGTTGACCTCGTCCTTGGGCAGCTTCTGAATGTTCAGGCCGAAGGCGATGTTCTCGCGCACGGTCATGTGCGGCCACAGAGCGTAAGACTGGAAAACCAGGTTGAGGTCGCGCTCGCTCGGGGGAGCGAAGTGAGCCTCGGCAGCGTTTACGATCTCCTTGCCGTTCATGAGGATGGTGCCGTTCTGCGGCTTCTCCAGACCGGATACAACACGCAGCGTGGTGGTTTTGCCGCAGCCGGAAGGACCGAGCAGCGTCATGAAGTCGCCGTCCTCGATGGTGAGGTTAACGTCCTTCAGGATGTGGTTTTTGCCGTAGTATTTATCAATATGCTTTAATTCAATTTTGCTCATTACCCAAACTCCTTTTTCATTTCATCCGGGGGGTTCTCTTGTTCCGATGCGGTATCAGCCGCCCATGCTCTTAGCGAGGTCTGCGTCGCCGAAGATGTTGGCCAGAGCGTAAACCAGGAATACGATGGAGAACATGACGATTGCTACGCAGTCAGAAGCCTGCGGAGAGTTACTGTTCTGATACTGGAATGCCAAGTACGGCAGAGTGGAGGTCTTCGGGGTCATCAGGAGGATGATCAGGTCGAGTTCCTTCATGATGGAAACGAAGATCAGCATGAAGCCGGAGATAAAGCCGCCCTTGGAAAGCGGGAATACGATGCGGACGAAGCGCTTGAAGAAGCCTGCGCCTGCGATTTCAGCTGCCTCCTCGAGCTCGCCGCCGATCTGCAGCATATTTGCAGTACCTGCACGGGATGCAAACGGCAGATGCTTGACAACAGAGGTGATGGTCAGCAGTGCGAAGGTGCCGTACAGGGACGGAACCAGGGTAACGCCGCCGATCTGCTGCGGGGTGGAGAACATGGAGAGGAAGATGCCGCCGAATGCGATGGACGGGATCAGATACGGGATGAATACCAGCTGCTCAACAATCTTGCCGTGCAGCTTGCCGCGGCCCTTCGCGCAGATATAACCGATGATCTGGCCGAAGATGGTGCCGAATACGCCGTTGACGAAGGTCAGCTTGAGCGAGTTGATCAGAGAGTTGATGAAGTTATCGTTCTTGAAGATACCCGGCTGGCCTTCCATGATGTTCGCGATCGGATCGCCGACCCAGTAATGCAGCGTGAGGTTGGACAGAGAGTAGTCGCCCTCACGGAGCATGAAGGACTCGAGGATGAGCAGCGCGATCGGCATGATGATACCGAAGATGAAGAACACGATCAGGACCAGAGTGATGATCGGCTTGTGCTTGCCGAGGCGAAGCGGAGTGGAACGGCCGCCCTTGCCGCCGATGGTGGCGTAGGACTTGCGCGAACCGATGAGCTTCTGGTTGACGAAGACCGAAATCGACGCGAGGCAGATCATGATGAGCGCCATTGCGAACGCGGTCTGGGTGTTCTGGGACTTGCTGTTCATGTACAGCTGGCTGGACAGGGTAACGAAGTTTACCTTGGAGCCTAAGTAGTTGATAACGCCGAAGGTACCGATGGCCTTGGAGAAGGTCAGGATGATCGCCGACAGCATGGACGGAAGTACGAGCGGAAGGGTGATCTTGCGCAGGATGGTCGCCTTGCCGGCGCCCTGAATCTCGCCCATTTCCTCAAGCTCGGAGTTGATCGAGTTGAGCGCTGCGGATACGAGCAGGTACGCATATGCGTAATAGTGGAGCGAGAGCACCGCGATGATCGCAACCGGGCCGTAAGCCAGCCAGTCGGGAACGTTGATACCCATGCTCATCAGGAAGCCCGGGGCACCGCCGATACGCTCGGTCTTGAACATGGTCAGCCATGCCTGAGACTTACACCAGCTGGGGATCATGTACGGGATGATAACAGCCAGCGAGAAGAACGGTTTGAACGGAAGATCGGTACGAACCATCAGCCATGCGAGGACCGAGCCGATCATGATAGCGAAGAACGATACGCAAACGCCGATCAGCAGCGAGTTGAGCAGCGGCTGGAGCAGCATCTGCTTGGTCAGCGAGCTGCCGAGCAGTCGCTGCCAGTAGTACAATGTAAAGTCGCCAGCGGCGCCGCCTGCGAGGCGGGCATCCTTCTGAGCGAGGGTGAACGAGGTGGAGATCATGTCCAGCAGCGGGAGCACGATCAGGTAAGTCAGCAGCACGATCGCGATCAGCACGATCACGTTGTAGGGGTTGGTAACAACCGCCTTAATCTGGTTTTTCAGACGTCTGGACTTGGAATAGTTCTGATCCTTTGGTTTCATTCTATCAAGTTCCCTCCTTCAGCTTACGATTAAATTCTTCCACAGCCGGGAGGATCTCGGCGAGCGTCTTGATCTCGACGTCGGCCTTGTATCCCATGCCGCGGTATTTTTCGTCTTTGTGATAGATGCGGGGGTTATCGATCTGGATCATCAGAGGCCATCCGGCATTGCTGATGCCGCGAACGTCGCGCGAGATCGTGTCTCCCACATACGCGGCCTCCTCCTTCGGGATGCCCATTTCCTTCAGCGCAATGTCGAAAATGTCAGCTCTCGGCTTTCGGATTCCGCATACGCTGCTCATTGTCAGGGTTTCGAAATACTGTCTGACGCCGTGCTCCTCGAGGATACGCGGTACAAACGTAGTGCTCATGATGTTGGAGATGACGCCGAGACGGTAGCCTGCGTCCTTCAGACCTTTTAATGTCTCCTCCAGGCCCTCGCGCTTTACGATGTGCTTGCGCCAGCGGTCGAACATGTAGCAAAGGTCTTCGCCGAGTCCGGCGAGCTTTTCTGCGGGGATGTGGAAGTCGGCCAGGAAGAACTCCTGCCAGATCCGGTCGGCCGGTATCTCGATCAGCTCTTCTTCCGTAAATGCCTTGTACGCCTTTGCACCTTTATTAATGTGCTCCAGCAGCTCGTCGGGGGTGTCCGCTGTGCGGATGTCGTGCTCCTCCAGATACCTCCAGAGGCGCTCCTTATAGTCCCGGTCACTTTCCGGCGTGGCGTCCTGTGTGTGTACCGTGCCGCCGATGTCGAAGAAAACCGCTTTAATCATAACAGCTCCCCTTTTTCCTTTTTCTTTCATACTCTTGTGGTCAGTGCTTTTACTCTTTTACGAAAATTTTTACGCAAACGTTTTCGTTCCATGTCCATACCCTACCACCATCTCGTCCTGCTGTCAATAGAAATCCTTCATTTTTTCCATTTTCCATGAAAACCTCCCCCAGTATTTTGTGATTATTGCACAGTTGTATTTTTGTTTTTCATACGCTATACTGTAATCAACGCAAACGTTTCCGTAGTAATTCGAAAAGAGTGATTGCTATGAAATATGATCTTATGTTGATCGGACCCGCAACAAGAGACGTCAACATCGACTACACCGGCAAAGAAGTCCACGAAATCGGCGGCGCCGTTTTCTTCTGCGCCGCAGCAGCCAAGGCGGCTGGCGCAAACCTTTTCGCTTCGGTTAAGATTCATCCGAACGACACCGATATCATTGATGCGTTCAAGCTGGACAGCGACCACGTCGCTATCCTGCCGAGCGAAACCACCACGCTCATGCAGAACACCTACTTCACCGCCGACCGCGAGCGCCGCAAGGCGGAATGCCTCGCCCAGTCCGGCCCCATCACGCCGGATCAGATCCCCGAGGTCGACTGCGGCCTGTATCATCTGGCTGGTCTGCTGTACGGCGATTTCCCGAACGAGCTGATCGTCGAGCTGAAAAAGCGCGGCAAGGTCTCCGCAGATATCCAGGGCTTCCTCCGTCATAACGAGGGCGGCCTGATGAACTTCCACGACTGGTCGGACAAGCTCGAATACCTGAAATACTTCGATTTCCTCAAGACCGACGCCGCAGAGGCCGAGATCCTCACCGGTCTGACCGACCGCCGCGAGGCTGCAAAGCAGCTGTATGCGTGGGGCGCAAAGGAAATCCTCATCTCCCACAACAGCGAAATGCTCGTCTATGACGGCAAGGACTTCTTCACCTGCCCGGTCAAGGCGCGCAACCTCTCCGGCCGCACCGGACGCGGCGACACCACCTTCGGCGCCTACCTTGCAAAGCGCATGACCGGCAGCCCGATCGCGGAGGCTCTGCTCTTCGCTACCGCAGCGGTTTCCCTGAAGATGGAAGCGCCCGGCCCGCTCTCCGCATCCGAGGCCGACATCCAGAAGTATATCGACGAATTCTACGCCTGATTTCATATGAATTCGACTATCACTTTTCACAAAAATCGCTAAAATCCCAGCGTGAACGGCTTAATCCCTTGTCTTTCACCTGCAAATACGCTATCATTATGGCAGTACCCGGATACTGCCGAAGAGACGGAGGCAACGGGTATGGAACGATCCGTAAGATCAAGGAAGGAAGCTGCAAGCCATATGCGCCACGTAACCATTAAAGATATCGCCCGTATTGCCGGCGTCTCCACTTCGACCGTATCCCGCGCCCTCAGCGGCTCCAAGGAGCTGAGCGAGGCGACGCGCGAGCGGATCGTAAAGATCTGCAACGAACAGGGCTATCGCGTCAACGCGCTCGCGCGCAGTCTCATCCGCAGCCGCACCAACGTAATCGGTCTCATCGTTCCCGAGGTGACCAATCCTTTTTATGCCGAGCTATCGCTCGGCATCGAAACGCACGCCCGCCAGCTGGGCTATAATGTCATGCTGTGCAACAGCCAGCAGGATGCCAAGACTACCGAGGAGCTGTTCGGCTTTCTCACCAGTCACCAGGTGGACGGCATTATTCTCGCCAATTCCCACAGCAACGCGCCCCGCTGGATCCAGCAGTTCGCGCCGCATCTTCCGACCGTGCTCCTCGGCACGCCCGCCTCTCTGAGCGGCGACGAGGTCAACTCGGTCTGCATCGACAATCTGGCAGGCGGCCGCCTTGCGGCGGAATACCTGCTGTCGCTCGGCCACCGGAGCATCGCCTATCTCGGCCACCGTTCCGGCAGTCTGACCCATCAGCTGCGCCTGCGCGGCTTTATGGAGGTGCTCGGGAAGGAAGGCCTTACGCCTACCGTCATCGAGAACACCGCAGACTCCTCTTCCATCGGCGCCGGCTATGAGCTGAGCCGCAAGCTGTTCAACGAGGGCTGCCCCCATACCGCCATTTTCGCCGCAACCGACTCGCTCGCCCTCGGCGCCATGCAGGCGGCCGACGAGTTCGGTATTGCCATCCCGGACGACCTTTCGCTTCTTGGCTTCGACAATATCATCTATTCGTCCCTGCCCAAGATTACCCTGTCCACCATCGACCAGAGAAAGTCTCTGCTCGCAGAGGCTGCGGTCGATATCCTCACCCAGATCATCGAGTCCGATGAACGGGATGAGTTCACCCACCGCATGATCCGCCCGGCGCTCATCCGCCGCTCTTCGTGCGCATCCATCGTCGACTGAGCGAGAGCAGACTCGCACGGCACAGGACGAACTTCACACACTCGTCTCTTTCTCACACACTCACTTCACACACCATATGCTGCCGTGTGCTCCTGCAACCGCTTTTTCTGAACCATACCAACCTTTTTGAACAGCTCGCCCCGACCGGCAACGGTTCAAAAGAACACAAGCTGCCGTTCCTGCGGCAGCCTTTGTTTTGCCGCAAAAGCGCTGTTCGCTCCCGGAAAAGGAGAGATAACCATGTACAAAATCGAAACGCACCTCCACACGACCTATATTTCCCACTGCGGCTGGCTCGGCGCACAGGCCATTATGAAGGCATATTCCGCCGCCGGCTACGACGCCATCTGCGTGACCGACCACTACAACCGTGATACCTTCGACTACATCGAAATGGACCTGTCCACCCCGGGCAGCAAGACCCGCGACTTCCTGCTCGGCTACCACCGTCTCAAGCGCGAGGGCGAAAAGTACGGCATCCGCGTCTATGCGGGCGCTGAGCTGCGCTTTGACGGCTCTCCGAATGACTACCTGCTGTACGGCTTCCACGACGAGCTGCTGGCCGACCCGGAGCGCGTCATGAGCGAGGGTCTGGAGGCGTTCGCGCCCAAGTACCGCGCGGACGGTGCGCTGCTCATCCAGGCGCATCCGTTCCGTGGCAAGTGCACCCCGGCGCCGGCCGAGCTGCTCGACGGCGTCGAGGTCCTCAATCTCAATCCGCGCCACGACAGCCGCAATGACCTTGCGCTCGCTTACGCCGAGGAGCATCATCTGCTCATGACCGCCGGTTCGGACTGCCATCGCCCCGGCGACGAGGGCACGACCGGCATTCTCGCGGAAACTCTCCCCGAGGACAGCTTCGGCTACGCCGACCTCATCCGTTCGGGCAAATATACCCTCATCCGCCCCGAATAACGACTCCTTCTATTCCTTTTCATCTATATCACTCGCTGAAGGACGGGCCGCAGAGCCCGTCCTCAGTCTGTCTCGAAACGAGTGTTTCGCCGACAGGCTGTGTTCTGAATATGCGCGAAAAAAGCCTTCCCGTTTTTGCCGGGAAGGCTTGATTTTTTCATCTTATCGGATCGCTCTGGTCAAAAGCGCGACGGTCTCCACATGAAACGTTCTCGGGAAGAGGTCATAGGCCTGCGCCTTTTCGAGGGTATAGCCTGCGCCGCACAGCTCGGCGACATCGCGCGCGAGCGTTGCCGGGTCGCAGGAAACATAGACCACGCGCGGCGGCTGCATCTTCAGGATCGCGTCGCGGGCGGTCTCGTCCAGACCCTTGCGCGGCGGGTCCACCACGAGCACATCAATGCCGCTGAACCGTCCGGCCGCCTGTCCGGCATCCGCGCAGTAAAATTCCACGTTCTCCGCCCCGTTGCGTCGGGCATTGTTCTTCGCGTTCTCGATGGCCTCGGGCACGATCTCTACGCCGACCGCATGCTTTGCGTGCGCCGCAAGCGCGAGCGTGATAGTGCCTGCGCCGCAGTACAGGTCGAGCACGGTCTCCTCGCCGGTCAGTCCGGCATAGTCCACCGCACACGCATACAGGCGCTCAGCCTGCGCGTGATTGACCTGATAGAACGCATGAGGCGAGAGCAGGAACGTGTTGCCGCACAGCCTGTCCTCCAGCATCGGCTCGCCCCACAGCACATCCGTGCGGTCGCCCAGAATGACGTTGTCGCCGCGCTGGTTGTGGTTGATCAGGATGCCCGTCAGCGACGGCTCCGCTGCACGCAGGCGCTCGATGAGCGTATCCAGCTCGGGCAGCTTGCGCGTCGCGGAGATCAGCGTCAGTTGGCATTCGCCGCTTTTTTCGCCCGTGCGGACGTAAATATGTCGGATCGTGCCGCGTTTTGTCTCGTAATCATAGGGTGGGACCGCGAATTCGGTCATCCATTCGCGCACGATGCCCGCAAGATGGTCAGCCTTCTCCGACTGGATCAGACAGCGCTCGACCGGCACGATGTCATGGCTGCGCGGGCGGTAAAAGCCTGTCACGATATTGCCCTCTCTGTCGCGGCCCACCGGATACTGCGCCTTATTGCGATAGTGCTCGGTCGTTTCCGCGCCCGTGATGCCGAGCAGCCTGTCTCCGTCCTGCTTTCCGATACGGGTCAGCGCGTCGCGCACCTTCTTCTCCTTGGCGCGCAGCTCCTCCTCGTAGGTGATGTGCTGATAGCAGCAGCCGCCGCACTTGTCCGAGACCGGGCAGGCAGGCGTGATGCGCGCGCGCGAGGGCGTCACGAGCTTCTCCACGCGGCCGAACGCCACGTTTTTCGTGACCTTGACGATACGCACATCGCAGCAGTCCCCGACCGCCGTGCGCGGCACGAACACCGCCCGCCCCTCGATCTTTGCAAATCCCGTGCCGTCCGCTGTATAATCGCTGATCCGACAGCGGTATACCTTGTTTTTCATCAGTTCCATAACAAAAATCCTCATCAGAGATGCGTTCCCGCCGCTCCCTGTTCCCTTCTCGATAGATACTTTTATTATACCACGGCCTGACCGCTCCGTGCAATCCGCAGGCCCGCTTTCCGCCGCCGGAAAATTCTTTGCGAAAAATGTAGGATTTTTCCGAAATTTTTGTTATACTGTTGTTAACAACACAGGACACAAAAGGAAGGGTTCGCCATGAATTTTTTAGAGGAACGCATCGTAAAAGACGGCGTGGTCAAAAAGGGCAACGTGCTCAAGGTTGACAGCTTTCTCAATCATCAGATGGATATCGAGCTGTTCGATAAAATGGGCGAGGAGTTCAAGCGCCGCTTTGCGAATGAAAACATCAACAAGATCGTGACGATCGAGGCCTCCGGCATCGGCATTGCCTGCATCGTCGCACGTCATTTCGGTGTACCGGTCGTTTTTGCGAAGAAATCGCAGAGCATCAACATCGATGGCGACGTTTACATCGCAGAGGTCGAGTCCTTTACGCACAAGTGCAAGAATCAGGTCATCGTCTCCAAGAAATTCCTGAGCGCAGACGATCATGTGCTGCTCATCGACGATTTTCTGGCCAACGGCTACGCGCTTCAGGGGCTGATCTCCATCGTTCAGCAGGCCGGCGGCACGGTCGAGGGCATCGGCATCGCCATCGAGAAGGGCTTCCAGTACGGCGGCCGCACCATCCGCAACCTCGGCTACCATCTCGAGTCTCTCGCCATCGTGGACGGTATGGACCCGGAGACCGGCGAGGTCATCTTCCGCGAGCAGTAAAAAAAGCTGTCGCGAAACTGGCGTTTCGCCGACAAACTGTGTGAGACTGTCGAAAAACTTCGTTTTTCCGACAATCTGTGTTCTGACTTCGCAGAACACGAGTCGTCCGAAAGTTCCCATGCGGAAACTTTCTCCCTCCAGAAGTATGAAAACCGAGGTACACGCCCCCGTTTTTCATGAAATCGCCACGCGATTTCTATTTCATGCGCGCTGACGCGCGACTGCTGCTTTGCGCGGGCAACTGGACCTTATCGACAGACTGAGAGCGAACCTGACGGTTCGCTCTTTTTGCTGTTTTTCGGGTCATCGTCTTGACCTGTCCGCGTTTTTCTGATAAAATAGGAAAGATTTCAGCACTTTACCGTATTCAAGCGTGCCTTGCATACGGTTTTTATTTCCAGTTTCCTGTCTGAAGGAGGAATTTCCACAAGATATGGCCACGATTTTCAGCATACTCATCAATCCGGTCACGGTTTCCGTGCTCGTTCTGTGCGCGCTGTGCCTCACCGGTCTCAACGTACTGCTTTCCATGCTCATCGCCTGCATCATCGGCGGCGTCGCGGGCGGCATTCCCCTGCTCTCCGCGCCGGAGGGCACGCAGACCGTCATGCAGCTGCTGACGGGCGGCTTCGCAAGCAATGCTACGACCGCGCTCGCCTACATCCTGCTCGGCACATTCGCGACCTGCATCTCCACGACCGGCCTTGCCGAAATCCTGTCGAAAAAGCTCTCGCGCCTGCTCGGCGGTCACAGACTCGCCCTCATCGGCGTGCTGACGCTCGTCGCCTGCCTGTCGCAGAACCTCATCCCCGTGCACATCGCCTACATTCCCATTCTCGTGCCGCCGCTGCTCGGCATGATGAACCGCATGAGGCTCGACCGACGCGCGGTCGCGTGCGCACTCGCCTTCGGCCACAAGGTCCCCTATATCACGATTCCGTTCGGTTTCGGCCTGATCTTTCAGCGCGTGATCGCGGATAACCTCACGGAAAACGGCCTTTCGGTCACGGTTCGCGACGTTACCGCCGCGAACTGGAGCATCGGCATCGCCATGCTGCTCGGTCTGCTCGCCGCAGTATTCGTGCTCTACCGCAGGCCGCGCGAATATTATGATCTGGAAGCCGATACCTCGGCCTCTGAGGAAATCTCGGAAAAGCTCGAATACCGCCACTATGTCATGCTCGGCGCGGCCATCGTCGTCGCGGTCGTGCAGGTCATCAGTCAGGATCTCGCACTGTCCGCGCTGTGCGGTCTGGTCGTGATCGTCGTGTTCCGCGCGATCAAATGGAATGAAATCGACGCGCAGGTCGAGGGCGGCATCCGTCTGATGGGCCAGATCGCCATCATCATGCTCGTCGCAGGCGGCTACGCTTCGGTCATCAAGGCGACCGGCGGCATTGACGCCCTCGTGAACGCCGGCATTTCCGCCATCGGCGGCAGCAGGCTGATCGCAGCCGTCGTCATCACGCTCATCGGTCTGCTCGTCACGATGGGCATCGGCACCTCGTTCGGCACGGTTCCCGTGCTCGCGGTGCTGTTCGTGCCCATGTGCGCCTCGCTCGGCTTTTCCACCCCGGCGACCATTCTGCTCATTTCGGCGGCCGCCGCGCTCGGTGATGCAGGCTCTCCGGCTTCGGATACCACGCTCGGCCCGACCTCCGGCCTCAACGCCGACGGCCAGCACGATCATATCCGCGATACCTGCATTCCGACCTTCATCGCGTTCAATATCCCCATCATGCTCTGCGCCATCATCATGTCGCAGGTGTTGTAAGGCAACAGAACAGAAAAGGCACGCCGGCGGCGTGCCTTTTTCGCGCCCAAAGGGCGCAATCTCCTGCCGCATTTTGCCTTCGGCAAAACAGGCAGGACAGGCGCTCCGCAGAGCGCC
>ERZ773252.459-NODE-459-length-48029-cov-15.204152_pt1 | contig 48029 bp, 65 predicted proteins | sample MGYA00580517_ERZ773252 | MGnify/ENA primary metagenome ERZ773252 (study PRJEB29015, sample SAMEA2737766) | human gut metagenome | biome: human gut; feature: human-associated habitat; material: faeces | place: China | collected 2012 ...
AGCTGACTTGTAATCAGCAGGTTGTTGGTTCGACTCCGACATGAAGCTCCAAAAAACTTCACTAAAGTGAAGTTTTTTTGTTTTAAAAAATAATTATTAAAGTAAATTTATATAAATACATATAGTTAAAAAATCCTAATAACTTATTTCAGTAAAGAAATTTAAGTTATCAGGATTTTTTTTATTTTTGTCTTTTTAAATTAAGTTGTATTCTTATATCTTCTGCAAAAAACTTAAATAATTTAAATTCACCAATTATTCTTGAAGAAATTCTTTCGCTATACCTTTTTGAGATAAGAGGAAGACTTAAGTTTGTAGAAATAAGCATCTTTTTATTTTTTAATATTTTTTTATTAATTAATGTAAATAATTCTGTAGATGAGAAATCGGTAATTTGTTCTGAACCTAAATCATCAATAATTAGTAAATCACAATTAATAAGAAGGTTTTCTAAATCAGTATCATTATTAAATTTTATATCCTTAAGTGCACGTAAAAGATCATCAGAAGTTTTATAAACTACAAGAAATCCCTTATCTAATAATTCTTTAGCAATACACCATGATAAAAATGTTTTACCAGTACCAGAGTTACCATAAAACAAAAGGTTTGTATTTGAATTTTTAAAGTTTGGTAAGTATTCACCAGTTATATATTCAAGGATATCTTCTATATTTTTACGAGGAGTATATCTTTCATCGTTTAATTTATGATTAGGATATAAATTTATATTAAAATTTTTAAAATTATTAGTTTTAACAGCTTCTTCTAAATCTGAATCTTTATAATATAATTTAATTAATTTAGATTTAAAACAAGAACATTTCTCTATTCCGATAAATCCAGTATCTTTACATTTTGGACAATTGTAGTGTAAATTTAAATAATCAGGATTATATCCATGAGATACAAGCATTTCATATTTTTTAGCTCTTAAGTCGGTTATTTCTTCTTTAATGTTATTTAATTCATTTTGATCTGTAATTCCCCTTAATGCAGCCATAGATAAATTTAAACAAAGTTTTTGAATTGTTGTATCTAATTCTAATATTTCTGGATATTTATTTTTTATTTCTTCACGTCTTTTCATTAATTTACGATTTTCATCAGTACGAATTTTTTCATACATATCCATAAGTTCCGTTTGATATCCTTTAATCATCTTTATCCCATCCTAACAATTTCTTTTCTAATGAATCATAATCATATTCACGAGCTTCAAAGTTATTAAATTTAAGAGGATTAACCTCAGGGGTTTTTTTAATAAAATTTTTATTATTATGTGGAGATTGAGAAGCTTTATAAGCAACTTCTTTATTTTCAATAGCAGCTAAAGTTTTTAAGTTATTTTTATTCCAACTTGATAAAATTCCATCAATATATTTAAAATCAGAACGATTTAATCTTTGGAAACAAATATTACAAGCTTTTTCTATAACTTCTAAAGGAAATGCATAATCAATTATCCATTTCTCAAGCATTTCTTGTTGAGGTTTCATTAATTCAGGATTTTTTATTCCTAAATAATTTAATATATGTCGTATTTTTATCCACTTATCTTCTGTTTTCTTTATATAATTTTGTGCATCATCAATACTTGTAATATTCATATCATGCCAAGCAATGGCAACTTTTTCTATATAACGATAATCACTTTTGCCTCGGGAAACACAATATTCTATAAGTATTAAAATTAATTCAGATGAAAAATTAAATTCTTCTTGCCAGCTTAAATAAGTAGTCATTTCTTTAGGGGATAGTGGCCTTCCTAATAATCTTTCGATATCATTTAGCATATCTTTAGTTGAGGTTTTATTTAATGCTTCGAGCAAGTTAACTTCTTTACTTCTAGATTTTGAGTCTTCAACTAAGTCTATAAATTCAATATTATAATTACCCATTTTATCTATTGGAATAAGCTTAATTACACCTTCGTCGTTCCAATAATTTAGTGCATTTAAGATATCAGATTCAAGTAAGTTTAATGTTGAAGCTAATATAGTTGAGTTAGCACCCATTTCACCAGAATTATTATATTTTAACATTAATAGATAAACTTTAATAAATTCTCCACGAGCTTTTGGCATGTACTTTTCAATAAACACATTACTTACTAGTGTAAAGTTTGATGAGTTATTTTTTAACATAAAAGTGCTCATAATTTTTTGACCTTTCTTAAGTATTATTTGAATTTAAACTTAATCAATTTAAGTTTATTTTAATGCAATCATATTTAAATATAAATTAAAAAAAGCAATTCATATTATACAATAAACTTATTATAACAAAGGCAATCTTAACCCTCAACAAAACAATTTAATTAGTTAGATGCATAAAATATTAAAAATATGGATAAATTAAAAAATGTGCTTAAAAATTTGGTCCTTTAGGAGGAAAATTAAAAATGAATTTAAATAAGCAAAATAAAATAAGTGTATTATTAAAATTAATAAGTTTAACAATAATTATGCTTATAAGTTTTATGTTTATATTACCTAATAAAAATACTAGTGCAGAAAAAAATAATGGTTTTTATAAAAGTGTAATGAACTTAAATAATGAAAATGATGATAAAAACGAAGATAAGATAAATGCTATAAGTGTATTTAATAGTAATACAAATAATATTACAAATATTGATTTGCAAGGTCATAATATTAAGATAAAGGATAGTATAGTGTGCTTTTATACATCTATAGAAGATAAGTATTCTGTGTTAGAGGAAGTTTGTAATTCATATATAAATGAGCTCAATTTAGATATAAGTAATATAAGTCAAATAGAATTATTAGGAGTTATTAGCTCAAGTAATGAAAAAAATAGAATAACATATTTGAATGAAAGTGGAGAAATGGCACCTGAAATATATAATGCAGAAGTGATAAATGATAATTTATCAGGATTAAAGTTAAAAGTAACATTAGAAGAAATAGAAACTATAGAACCAGAAACAATTGTTGAAGAAACTAATGAATTATTGAGTGGTGAAACAAAGGTGATTCAGGGGGTACAGGGAAATAAGCTCCTTAATAAAGAAATTACTTATTATGGATTAAATAAAGATAATGAAAATATAGTAAGTGAAAATATTATTACACCTGTAGTAAATACGATTGTTAAAACAGGGATTAAAAGTCCTTATGAAGCAGGAGTAGCATTTTTATCAAGTCCAACTAAAGGAGGATATGTAAGTTCTACATTTGGTGAAGTTAGAAGTAATTCTGTTCATAAAGGAATAGATATAGCAAAAGATTTAGGCGAAGATGTTAGTGCAGCACTAGAAGGAGAAGTTATTTATGCAGGATATAATAATGGTGGTTATGGTAATTTGATAATTTTACAACATAATAATAATATGAAAACATATTATGCACATTTAAGTAATATATACGTGAGTGTAGGAGAAATAGTAAAAAAGAATGATTTAATTGGGGAAATTGGAAGTACAGGCAATAGTACAGGGCCACATTTACATTTTGAGCTTAGGGTTGATAATAATCCTGTTAACCCAATAAAATATATACAGCAATAAAAAAACACCATTTAATGGTGCTTTTTTATTGCCTTAAAATTTTATTAACATCTACTTTTCCTTCACCTTGTTGGTTTTTAGGAAGATCTAATGATATAGAAGCAACTTTTAGCAAAGATAAAATATCATCAAATGTAAAGTTAGGGTTATATTCAAATAAAATGGTACAAATACCTGCTATATATGCAGCAGAAATGGAAGTTCCGCTAAAACTTTTATAAGAATTATCTAATTTAGGGGCATGTATTTTAGAATCATTTTTATAGGATATATATGAGGTATTAGAATTTAAGGATACTACATCTACACAAGCTGCACAAAAGTTAGGTTTAGTGTCTTTTTTTAAGGCCCCACAAGAAGAATAATCATATGATTTTACATTAGAAGATGTTGTATCTATTCCTGAAATAGTTATACAATTGTTACTTAATGCTATTCCTGTAATGGAATCATCAATATTTTTATTGCTTCCGCTAGGTACTATACAAATTATTGATTTAAGTCTTGCAGTTTTTAATAATAAATCAAAAAGAATAAAGATAAATTTATTATAATTTAAACTTTCAAATGGTAAGCAAATAACCTTTATATTATATTGGTCACTTATATTAATTAATTCTTCTAATGCAAATAAAACATCAGAAGCATAACCTTTACCTAATTTATCAAAGGCTTTAAAACAATGTATAGTAGATTCTGGGGCAACTCCTGTATATATTTTATTTGAGGATGAGCCATTACCTGAAATTATCCCACAAGTACAAGTGCCATGACCATTATCATCATATGGATATGGAAGTTCATTAATTAAGTCTACGAAGGTAATTATCCTATTAAAGGGATAAGTTAAATCTCTATGAGGATATACACCAGAATCAATAATACCAACTCCAATACCACGACCATATAGTGATAATTTATGAGAAATACGTACTTTATTTGCTGTTGGAATGCTCATTCCACATAAAAAAAAGTATTGATCTAAACAAATATATTTAACTTCAGGATATTCTAATAATAAATGTATTGATTTTGCTCTTAATTGAGCACAAATTATATTACAGGATTCAATTTTTCTAATTATATTACCACGATAAGAACGTATTTTTTTTGAAATTGAATCTGAAAAATTTCGATATTGTATTAAAATTCTATACTCTTTCATACTACTAGATGCTAAAAGAAATTTAAGATTAGGATCTAGTTTTTTAGTTGAAGAAAACATAAAAAACTCCTAAAATTATTCATATTACTATAGTATATGATTTAGGAGCCTTTTGTTAATATAATAAATTTAAAACTTCCATTTAAAAAGTACTATTCCAGCTACCATTATTGCTATTCCAAGGATTTCATGTAAAGAAAATGGAACCTTTTCTGTGCCAAATAAACCAAAGGCATCAATTAAAGCAGATGCAGATATTTGAGCTATTAAAATAACAGCTGTTCCAATAGTTACACCTAGGGATTTCATACTTAACATAACTGTAAATGTTATGACAACACCTAGTATTCCACCAAGTAAATAAAGTTTATTAGTAGATTTTATTTCTCTAAAAGTCCCATCTCTAAAGAAAAAAAGTATTATTAGAGAAAGAATAAGACCAGTGGCTTGCACAAAAGTATTTGTTTCCCATGTACCTATTTTTTCACTTAACCTAGTATTAAATACTCCTTGAAGGCTCATAGAAATACCTGAAATTATAGCAGTTATCAATCCAATCAAAATTATCACCTCCAGGTATAGTATTCCTAAGTTAGCAATTATATATTAAATTTTATTGCAAGAAAAAAAGCATTAGATGTAGTGAATGTATACATCAATAATGCTTTTAAAATTAATATATAAATGAATTGAATATTTCTTCTTCTGAGTAGCCTAAAGTTATTCCAAGACTTAGGGCATCTTCTAGCAGTGTAAAAAAGTGATCATTAGAGGGTGATATTATTAAATCATTAATATCAATATAAAGGTTTAAAAATTGATCACTTAAGCAATAATCATTAGGTCTAAGTACTATCTCATAATTTTCGATATAATGTTTATCTATTCCTAGGTTTATTACATGTGTAAGAAAATCTGTATATTTAATAAATACAGCTTCTTTATTTAAATTTAGGCCATCATCTATCCAGTATTTATAACACTTAGTTTCTTCAGCAAGTGAACTTAACTTAACTTGAAGCTCAAGGTGTTTTCTTGCCCATAATTTATATTGTGAGAGATCTTGATTAATTAATAGACTTTGTTTTTTTTCTTTTTGTAATTCTACAATTGGTAAAATGTTCATAAATGCCCTCCGCGTCTACTAGGATTAATATAATATATTTTATAGAAATAATTAATTCTTGAAAAGGTCTGTAAATGAATACAAGAAATAAATTTATATTATATTTTTTTACATAGTTTAATAAAATATACTAAATTGTTCTTAATGGATATGTCTGAATTAAAGTTTCTCTTCGATTATTAGAAATTTTCCAAAGCTCGATTCTATTAACTTTTAAAGTTGAAATACTTGGTTTGTATTCAATTATTGAATCAAACTTTTTATTTTCTTTATTTATATAATTTATATTAGCTAAAGATAAATGTAATTCATTATTTCCACTTTTTACATTAAATCCATATAACTTTAAATTGTCAGCAATCAATCTATCTATTTTTTTTATATAACCTATATTTTCAATTTTTAAGTTGAGAGTTTTATTTGAGTCGCAAAGTGATACAGTTGATGATAGCTCTACCTTAAAATTTTTATAGGGTTTTAAAATTTTATCCATTACAGTATTTAGTTTATCTATATTAGGGTTTTCTATTACTTCTAAGGGAATATATGGAATAGGAGAATTCCTATTTGCCCTAAATCTTTTAGATAAACTTCTTTGAATTGGACTTAAGTTTTTATAAGATACATCATCAAATAATGCCACCAAATAATATTTCATGTTATAACCTCACAAGTTAAATTTTGTATTATACTTTTATATTAAATTATATCATATGTAATCTTAAATTGACAATTTATATATTTGGGTAATAACATAAGATAAAGTTAAAATTTAAGGGATTTTGGAAGAAAAAACCCTATTAACTCTTACATACTTTATGATATAATCAATAGTGTTGACTAAAATTTTATAAGGTAAAAATTTAAACTATACCATATAAAATGAAAAATGGATAATTTTTGTATTGTAGGATAAATTAATATATATATAAATTGGATAAGGGTGAATATAAGATGGAAACATTGATTATTAATGGAGGCAAAACATTAAGGGGCGACGTAGAAATTAATGGAGCCAAAAATGCAGCAGTTGCTATTTTGCCGGCAGCTATTTTAGCTAGCGAAGGAAAATGTATTATTGATAATATACCAGATATAGAAGACGTACATTGCTTAGAAAGAATTTTAACTAGTTTAGGCTGTAGAGTAAACAAACTAAATAGTAATACGTTAGAAATTGATGCTTCAGATATTACAACAGTTAATGCGTGTACTGAAGACGTAAGAAGAATGAGAGCATCATATTATTTTATAGGGGCATTATTAGCTAGATTTAAAAAAGCTAAAGTTGAACTTCCAGGGGGATGCCCTATAGGAGTTAGACCTATAGATCAACATATAAAAGGTTTTGAGGCATTAGGTGCAGAAGTTGTTATAGAACATGGGGCTGTAAGTGTTAATGCTGAAAATTTACATGCAGCCAATATTTTCTTTGATGTAGTTTCTGTTGGAGCTACAATAAATGTAATGATTGCAGCAACAATGGCTGAAGGAACAACTATATTAGAAAATGTTGCTAAGGAGCCACACGTAGTAGACGTTGCAAATTTCTTAAATACTATGGGAGCAGATGTTAAAGGTGCTGGTACTGATGTTATAAGAGTAAAAGGTGTTAAAAAATTAATAGGATGTAATTATAGCGTTATACCTGACCAAATAGAGGCAGGAACATTCATGATTGCAGCAGCAGCTACAAAAGGTGATATAACTATAAAAAATGTAATTCCAAAGCATTTAGAATCTATTTCAGCAAAGCTTTTAGAAATGGGAGCAATAGTTGAAGAAGGCGATGATAGCGTAAGAGTTACAGTTGATAAACCTTTAAAAGGTGTTAGTGTTAAAACAGCTCCATATCCAGGATTTCCAACAGATGTACAGCAACCTATGTCTACTTTATTAAGCATTACAGAAGGAAGAAGCTTAATTGCAGAAAGTATATGGGAAAATAGACATAAGCATACTGATGAATTAAAGAAAATGGGTGCTGAAATAAAAGTAGAAGGAAGAACTGCTATAATAGATGGTGTTAAGTCATTAAATGGAGCAAAGGTTACAGCAACAGATTTAAGAGCTGGAGCAGCTATGGTTATAGCAGGATTAGTTGCAAATGGGGAAACAGAAATTTCTGATATAGAGCATATTGATAGAGGATATCCTCATATTGAAGATAAATTCAGAGCTTTAGGAGCAGATATAAAAAGAGTAGAAAAATAAGCTTGGGGGAATTTTAAATGAAGTTTTGCTCATTATATAGTGGAAGTAGTGGAAATAGTATTTTTGTAGGTTCAGAAAAGGCTAAAATTTTAATTGATGCTGGATTACCTGGAAAGAAAATAGATGAAGCATTAAAGCAAATTGGGCAAAATCCAAGCGAATTAGATGGGATTTTTATAACTCATGAGCATATAGATCATATTAAAGGTGTTGGAGTTTTATCTAGAAAATATGATATTCCTATTTATGCACCACATGACACTTGGGTTGCAATGGAAGGGACAATTGGAAAGATAAAAGAGCATAATTTAAAAGTAATGGATAGAAGATCAATTGTAGCAGTTAAGGATATGGAAATTAAATCATTTATTATTCCACATGATGCAGCTGCACCAGTTGGATATACAATTAATTTAAATGATAAGAAAGCAAGTGTAGCAACTGATTTTGGAACTTTTACTAAAGAAATTGAAGATAATATAAAGGATTCAAGTATTATTTTAATTGAAAGTAACTATAATCCGGAAATGCTAGACTTTGGGCCCTATCCGTATAGTTTAAAGCAAAGAATAAAAGAAGCATATGGACATTTATCTAATGAGGATTGTGGTGAAGCAATTGTTAAGGTATTAAAAAGTGGACTAGGGAAAAAAATAATTTTAGGGCATTTAAGCAATACTAATAATACACCTGAATTAGCTGAAATTACAGTTAGAAACATATTAGATAGTAATAATATTAATGTTGGTTCAGATGTATTTTTAAGTTTAGCTAATAGACATAATCCAAGCAAGATAATTACTTTATAAAAGTAGAGGATGAGAATATGAAAAAAATATATGCCTGTGAAGATCATATAGATGAGGCAATGGATGAAGTTATAGATGGAAAAGAAACATTTCCTGTAATTAATAAGACAACAAAAAATAAATGCAGTTATTGTGAAAAAGAAGCACAATATCAAGTTGAAATGACTTAATATTTATATGTTGAAAAAGATACATAATATTTAGTATAATTTTTATATAATCGTAAGAAAAGAAAAAGGAGAAAAAATTATGAGTTTATATAAACAATGGACAGATATGGTCGTAGAGTATGTTAAGACTAAGGGAGAAGCAGCATTTTGGAATGAATATACTAAAATAGAAACTGCTATATATAGAGATTTATTAGCTAATAGCAAAGAAGCTATGAAAATAACTATTGCTGATTTTGCTAAGAAGTATGAAACTTCTGAAGAATTCATTATGGGATTTGTTGATGGAATAAATGAAAGTTTAAATAATCAATATGATTTAGAAGCTTTAACTTCAAATGATGAAATAGTATTAGATATAAACTTAGAAAAACTATTCTTTAACATGTTAGAAGCTAAAGCTGAATATCTTTATAACTTACCACAATGGGATGCTATATTCTCACCTGAAAAGAGAAGAGAAATCCAAAAAGCATACAGAGAAAGCTGTAGTGTAAGAAATGAAAATAAAGTTGGAAGAAATGATGCTTGTCCATGTGGAAGTGGAAAGAAATATAAAAAATGTTGTGGAAAATAATTTCCATTTTTATAAAAGAGCTTTGATATCAAAGCTCTTTTTTGCATTAATTAATTTATATTTTAGTGTCAAATGATAATTCAAATAAATAAATTATAATAGTAGGTTTATTTGGAGGTAGTTTATATGTTTAGTATATTCCCATATATATTTTCTACTACTTTTAATGCTATAGCTGGCAATATTAATAGGTTTGATAATATAGTTGATAATGTTGTAAATAATATTGTTAATAGTGAATTTATAGATAACTTAGTCAAAAATATAGATGAAATGTCACCTATTAATATACAATTTAAAGAGCATAAAAGGGGTTATACAATTCAATGTTATTTACCAGGAGTGAAAAAAGAAGATATTAACTTAGAGTATTATAATAATTATGTTACATTACAAGTTAAGAGAAACTTGTTTTATAGTAATAATGAAAATATAGCAGTAGCTATAGTTCAACCAGGTGGAGATATAAATGAAGATTATTATGTGGAAAATGCAGATCCTAATGGAATTAGGGCTGTTTTAAAAAATGATACCTTAAATGTATTGATACCAAAAAGCACTTATATAAGTAAAGATACTACTATTGTAGAGGTAGATAATTTTAAGGAAGAACAAATATAGTTTTTTTATTTAACAAAGGAGGAGAAAATGATGAATATAACAATTATTTCTGTAGGAAAATTAAAGGAAAAATATTTGAAGCAAGCTATTGATGAATATTCTAAGAGATTAACTAGATATTGCAAAATTGATAGTATAGAACTTCCTGATGAAAAAACACCTGATAATGCATCTGAAAAGGAAGAACTTCAAATTAAGTATAAGGAAGGACAGCTTATTTTATCTAAGATAAAGGATAATATGTTTGTTATAGCAATGGATTTAAATGCTAAGCAAATGACCTCTGAGGAGTTTTCAAAGTTTATTGAAACCCAAGGGGTTATGGGTAATTCAAACATAACTTTTGTTATAGGTGGAAGTTTAGGATTATCTCAAGATGTAATTAAAAGGGCTAATTATAAGATATGTTTTTCTAAAATGACTTTTCCGCATCAATTATTTAGAGTAATGTTATTAGAACAAGTTTATAGAGCTTTTAGAATAATGAAAAATGAACCGTATCACAAGTAAGTGCGAACTTTACCAAAATTGGATATATAAATGAAAGGTAGGTCTGCTTTAATTCTGCAATGAAACTCACAAAAATCTAAAATTTGAATTTTTGTAGGTTATTGTAGTTTTATTCATAGGTTCTTCGTTTTTCACCTATTTCAGCAAATTAGAATTTGTTTTTTCTAATCTATAGTATTGAAAGAAATTGTAAAACATTCCACAAATATATTTTTTATATTCATTTCAGATTTAGGTTAAAGTTAGTAGTTATTCTTTTGTGTATATAAGTTATTTGAAGTAATAAAGTTTCAATTGAATTTGGATAAATATGAATATAAAAGTATTGAAAAAAAATAAAAGTTTATATATAATGTAATTATACTAAAATATAAACATGAAAAATATAAATGTAAAGGAGATGTAAATATGCGCAAAGAGGTAGTTTTTAACTAAACTAACTGAATAAGGATTATTTTAAAAAGTATATGAAAAAAATCTTGGATAACTCAAGGTTTATTTGTGGTAGAAACAATTATTAATAATATTGATATTACCATGTCTATTTGTGTACTCTAAAAATAATCAGTATTATAATGAGCATATTACATCTTTATTTGAAGAATAGGAAAACTGTGTTCTAAACACGGTATTTTTATGCCTATTTTTACTATATTTATAGATATGATATAAGACTTTAATTTGCATAGCTTAATCATAAGTTATATAAATTAAAGTTGTATATTTCATGTTTATATTTAGGTTATATAATTATGAGGCTGTAAGTGAATTATGTTCACTTACAGCTTTTTTTATTTAAGGAGATTATTTTGATGATTTATATATTTAAATATGAAGATTATGAAAAACAAATAAATTTTTTTAAAAATACTAGGATGGTGATTATTAATGGTTAATAAACTTTCAGCATATAAAACTTATTTATTATTTTCAGCTATTACAGCAATGTGTTTTTCACTAGTAGCTACAGTTATGATAGTGTATCACATTGAAACGGTGCATTTAAATCCACTTCAGCTTATACTTGTTGGAACTACTTTAGAAGTAGCATGCTTTATATTTGAAATTCCTACAGGAATAGTTGCAGATGTGTACAGTCGTAAACTATCTATTGTTATTGGTGTAGTTTTAACAGGAGTGGGATTTATTTTAGAAGGTTCTATTTCTAGTTTCGTTTTCGTACTTGTAGCACAGATTGTATGGGGATTAGGTTCTACTTTTATTAGTGGATCTGTTGAAGCTTGGATTGCGGAAGAAGAGAAAGATAAAGATTTGGATAAAATTTATATAAAGGGAGCACAAGCAGGACAGATAGGATCGGTTATTGGAATAGTACTAAGCACTGTAATAGCTAATTTATCTGTAAGACTACCTATTATAGTTAGTGGAGTCTTATTTATAATTCTTGCATTATTTTTATGGTTATATATGCCAGAAAATAATTTTAAATCATCTGCTCCAGAGGATTTAAATACTTTTAAAAAGATGGGATATACCTTTAAATCTGGTCTTAAATTTATAAAAAATAAACCTATAATTATAATTTTGCTTTCAGTAACTTTATTTTATGGATTATCCAGTGAAGGTTATGATAGACTTTCTAATATGCATTTTTTACAAGATACTATGCTTCCTAAACTTGGAAACCTTAAACCAGTGACTTGGTTCGGAATTTTTGGAATTGCAGGAATGATATTGAGTGCTATAGTAATGCATTTTATGGAAAAGAAGCTTAAGGATGATGATAAGAATAAAAATGGAAAGCTGTTATTATGTATAAATATATTTTATATATCATTTATGTTCATATTTGCTATTACAAAAAGATTTAACTTAATGCTAATAGCTTATTTAGCGACAAGTACCTTTAGAACTATAAATGAACCTATATTTAGTGCATGGCTTAATGGACATATAGATGACAAGGCCAGATCTACTGTACTTTCTATAAATGGACAAATAAATTCCTTAGGTCAAATTTTAGGTGGACCAATTATAGGAATCATAGCTACAAATATTTCAGTGAGTATGGGTATAGCATGTACTTCGTTATTAGTAACACCGGTATTAGTGTTATATATTGTTGCTATGATAATGGATAAAAAGGTGGTTGATAAAGTTGGAGGTATTGATTATGAAGAAAATAATTAATATAGGAATCGTAGCACACGTGGATGCAGGAAAAACAACTATAACAGAAAACTTATTATATTATAGTGGAGCTATAAAATCAGTTGGAAGAGTTGATTTAGGCAATACACAGACGGATTCTATGGAGCTTGAGCGTAAGAGAGGGATTACCATTAAATCATCAACCATATCTTTTAATTGGAATAATGTCAAGGTTAATATTGTTGATACTCCAGGACATGTGGATTTTATTTCGGAAGTTGAACGTTCATTAAGTGTTTTAGATGGAGCGATACTAGTTATATCAGGAGTAGAGGGTATTCAGTCACAAACAAGAATATTATTTGAGACATTAAAGGAGTTAAACATTCCAACAATAATTTTTGTAAATAAGCTAGATAGAATTGGGGCAAATTTCAATAAAGTATTTGAAGATATAAAGAAGAATATGTCCAATAAAGTAGTTAGATTACAAGAAGTATATGATGTAGGAAGCAAAGCTGTTTATATAAAAAAACTATTTGATACATGCATGATAAATGATGATGCTATTGATGTTTTATCAGACTTAGACGAAGCATTTTTAGAAAGATATATTGGTGGAATAGAACCTGATAAAGAAGAAATACAAGAAAAGCTTTCATTATATGCAAGTGAAGGAAGTCTATATCCAGTATTTTGTGGTGCGGCAGCAATTGGACTTGGAGTTGAAGACTTATTAGATGGAATTTGTAGTTATTTTCCATTTGCAGGTGATGATTGTGAAAGTGATTTATCTGGAGTAGTATTTAAAATCGAAAGAACAAGTAAAAATGAAAAGAAGGTTTATGTAAGATTATTTGGAGGAAAAATATCTGTAAGAGATAAAATTCAAGTACCTAATAAGGAGATAGCAGAAAAAGTAAAGAAAATTAATAGGTTAGAAAATGGGGGAGTTGTTGAAGCACAGAGGATAGAAGCAGGGGATATAGGTATTTTATATGGACTTACAAGTTTCCAAGTGGGAGATGTTATTGGAATTTCAAATGATAAAATTAAAAATATATCTATAGCTAAACCAGCATTAAAAACAACAATTTCTGCAATTGATAAAGAAAAAAATCCAGAGCTATTTAAAGCATTAACATTACTTGCAGAGGAAGATCCACTACTAGAATTAGAGATGAATGACATAGATAAAGAAATTTATGTCAACTTATTCGGTGAAGTTCAAATGGAAATACTAAGTTCCATGTTAGATGATTTATATGGAATAAAAGTAGAGTTTTCGAATATTGAGACTATCTATAAGGAAACACCTAAAGGTTTTGGAGCGTCAATAATGCATATGCAGGAAGACTTAAATCCATTTTGGGCGACAGTAGGCTTAGAAATAGAACCAGCAGGGAGAGGCGAAGGTCTTAGGTATATTTCTAATGTTTCAGTAGGGTCATTGCCAAAATCTTTTCAAAATGCAATTGAAGAAGCAGTTATTAAGACAAGTAAACAAGGATTATTTGGATGGGAGGTTACAGATGTAAAAGTCACTCTTAGCTGTGGTGAATTTTTTAGTCCAGCCAGCACTCCAGCAGATTTTAGAAATGTGACACCTATGGTATTCATGGAAGCATTATATAAAGCACAAACTGTTTTATTAGAGCCATTACATGAGTTTGAGTTAAAGATTCCTCAAAATGCTTTAAGCAAAGCGGTATGGGATTTAGAAACTATGAGGGCAACCTTTGATAATCCTATTGTTATAGGGGATGAATTCTCAATAAAGGGATTAATTCCAGTAGAAAATTCAAAAGAATATAAAATGAAAATAGCTTCATATACAGAAGGTAGAGGAATGTTTGTGACAAAATTTTATGGGTATAAGGAAGCTTCAGCTGAATTTTCAAAAGCACGCAAAAAAACAACGTATGATCCATTGAATAAAAAAGAGTATTTGCTTCATAAACTAAACGCAATTAGAGATTAAATTTAAATAGATAAGTTAAATTTTTATATGTAGGATTTAAATATAAGACATTCAAAGCCTAAAAGTAAAGGAAGGGTCGTCTGAAGAAGATGAAGACCCTTCCTTTTTTCATGTTACTATGCTTAATTGTAAGTGCTTGAAATTTGTAATATAATGTAAATAAAGTTTTTAATAATAAGGGGACGGCACAAATGAAAATCGACTTTAAAATAACAAAAGATGACTATATAAGCTTCAATTTACATCATTTAGAAAACTCGAAATCACAGAAAAGTACATTTAACATACTTAGATATGCTGTACCCATAATACTTTCTATACCAATCTACTTTACAGGAACGGGGATATTTAATCAACCGAGTATATATTGGATTATAGTAGCGATAGTTTTTTTAGTCATTTGGATTTTAACATATCCTAAGCAATACAAAAAATTAGTAGCTAAAGAAACTGATAAACTCATAAGTTAAGGAGATAATTCATCAATATTTGGAAGTAAGACTTTAGAAATTATTGATGGGACAATAGTAGTAAAAGGGGATTCTATATCAGAAACAGTATCGTTAGAAAGTATAAAAGATGTAAAAGTTTACGAAGATATGATCCTTATATATAAGTGGATTTGTAGCTCATATAATTCCAAGGAGATATTTAGATAAAGAAATAGAGAAAGAACTTATGAAAGAGCTTAAAAAATATAAGGCTTTAGAACAATTAAAGTAAAACGTGCTCCTTTGGAGGTGTAACGGAGAACCGTACCATAAATAAATGAGGTTTTTACTGAAATTGGATAAATAAAATAAGGTTATAAGATATTAAAACTCTTACTTGTATTTAAATATACAAGTAAGAGTTTTTATTTATAATAAAAGAATAAAGTTTATTACATAATAAAATTATTGTAAGATGATAACTTAATATATTAATAATATGATAAAATAAAATTTCAATTTATATTACGATTTCTTAGTATAAAAAATATTATTTTTTATATCATTTTATATTTAACATATAGTGAAGTTCTTCTGGTGTTTCAAGCATACCTTTTCGTATCCATTCATCTATCAATCCAAATAAAGTGCCTGCAAAAGTGGCGACTCTATAAGTTGAAATATTATTTGGTGGCGAGTTTATACCACTAGCAATACGTATACCTTCGTAAAGTAAATTAGAAAGATTAGCTTTGTATAATAGCAGATAGAGTTCTTTATTTTCATAAAAATAATTGAAGAGACTTACAACGAAATCACCTGATGGATTAGCGTCAAAATCATTTTTCCACTGTTCAAGTTTTTCAACAATATATTGACTTAAAACATCTTCTTTAGAAGTATATTTTCTGTAAAAAGAAGCACGTCCAACTCCTGCTTTGTTAACTAATTCAGATATAGATATATCATGAAATTCTTTAGTTTTTATTAAATCAAAAATTGTAAGTGCTAGTTGTTCTTTTATATAATTCATTTACATACTTCCTTTCTGAGACAAATTTTAAGTCTTTGTATCAATTGTATTTGTTATATTGAAAAAAAATATTTTTATGATACAATTGTCTCATAATTTCTTATAAATTATATCAAAAAAGTAGTTGGTTTAAAAGAATAAATATTTGGAGAAGATTATATGAAGAAAAGAGATATAGTGATACTTTTAATTATTATTGTAATTGCCATAATATTAGGAGCCGTATGTGGCAAAGTAGTATTGGATATGATTATATGAAAAAATCAGTAAAATATATAATATTTACTTTTACGTTTCTAGTTATTTTTTTAATCAGTGCAATCTTAAGAATTCACTTATTAGGTAGTGCTCCTATAAAGCTAATAAAAGTGGATTGGAACGAAAATGTAGGAACAAAATATACAGATTTAGACTACAAAAATGAGAATGGAAATAAATATGATTTATATATTCCCAAAAACTTAGACAAAGAAAAAAAACAATATTTGATTCTATTTATTCATGGAGGTAGTTTTAACTCAGGTTCAAAAGAAGATGGTGATATATGGTGTAAGTACTATGCGTCAAAAGGATACATTACTGCAACCGTTGATTATACTTTACAAAATCAAGGTAAGGAAGCTTCAATTTTCTTAATGAATGAAGAAATTGAAAGTGCGATAAAAGCTATTAAGGTAAAGACAAGTGAACTGGGATATAATGTAGTTGCAATGGCTTCAAGCGGAGTTTCTGCTGGTGGAACATTAGCAATGAACCTAGCTTACAATTCGAACTCTATAATACCTGTTAAATTTGTTTTTCAACTAGCAGCTCCAACATATTTTGAACCAAATGATTGGTCTTTGTTGATGAAAGTTAATCGTTGGAATTCAACTGAAGAGTTTTTAAAAATGATGACAGGTTTTGATTTGAATGAGAAAAATTATATGGAACAAGTCAAAAAAATATCTCCATCAGCTCTTGTCAATGAAAATACTGTTCCTACACTACTTGGGTATGGATTACGTGACCATTGCGTTCCATTAAATCAAAAGAATTATCTTATAGATTCTTTAAATAAATATGAAGTTTTATACGACTATATAGAATTTCCTAAATCTAACCATGGAATGTACAATGATTTAGATAAAATGCAGGAATTTATAGACATGTCCTTGGAATACTGTAAAAGATATTTTAATTAATAATCTGTAGTTTAATATTGAAGAGCAGCTAATTAAAAAATTAACTGCTTTTTTTTATAGGTTTCTACTTTTTAGTAGCCTCGTCATTTCTTCACCAGATTCTTGCATTCCTCTCAAAAGCCATTCTTCAATCCATCCATAGATGCCATTTGCAATAAAAGCAGTAGTATATGCACAAAAGTTTGTATACTCATCCTTTGGTCCTAATACATCCATAATAATATCTTTAAGAAAATAAAAAATTCCTCTATCCCTTAATAGCAAGTAAAAATCTTTATATTCTATGATATATGCAAATATATCTCCAAGAATATCATCTTCAGTATGTTCGCTAGTTTTAGGGTTATTTATATTCCATTCATTTAATGTTAAAGATATATACTCCTTAAGGATAGTATCTTTAGTGTCATAGTTTCGATAAAAAGAAGCACGACTGACTTGAGCAGTTGTAGTTATTTCACTTATAGAAATATCTTTTAGCTCTTTTTCTTTTAATAAAATAAGTAAAGCATTAGTTATTTGCTTTTTTACATAACTATTTTTTTCATCATTATTCATTATGTTACATTCCTCCCTTTTTTGTATCATTTTTTAAAATTAGTTGATTATGAGAAATTGAGATGATACACTTGTTTCATCTAGATGTTACACTTGTTTCATTGAGATGTCAAATAAATATTGGAGGTAAAAATATGGATATTACAAAAAAACGAGTTATTATTCTTATCATGGTTATTGTTATTGCTGCTATATTAGGTAGATTAGCCGTAAGAGCTATTATTAATTTTATGTTAGGTGGAACAATGTTTGGAGGGAATTTACTATGAATAAAGAAAAGAAGAAAGGAAAAAGAATGTTTATATTTATATGTATATTAGCATTTATAATTTCATTTGCGGGTTCAGCTTTATTTAAAATTACATATCAACCTAAATGGGCTAAAAAATATTCTGTAGATTGGAATGATTCTATAGGTACAATTTACAAAGATATTTCTTATGGAGATAAAGAATCTAATAAATTTGATTTATATGTTCCAAAGGATAATTCAAAAGAAAATTATGGATTAGTTGTATATCTTCATGCGGGAGGTTTCACAAGTGGAGATAAAAGTGATGATAAAGAGATACTTCAATGGTTATGTTCTAAAGGATATGTAACAGCAGGTATAAATTATACACTTCGTACTGATGAAAATAATGCTAGTGTCTATTCTCAATCAATAGAAATAAAAGAAGCTATTCCAGTTGTTGTAGAAGAAGCTAAAAAACTCGGATATAATTTAAATGAAATGGTTATAAGTGGTGGCTCAGCTGGTGGAACACTTGCTATGTTATATGCTTATAGAGATGCGGAAGAATCTCCTATACCAGTTAAAATGATGTTTGAAATGGTTGGTCCACCAAGTTTCTTTGCAGAAGATTGGGATACTTATGGATTAGATAAAAATAATGAAGCAGCAGCTGGATTATTCGGAGTAATGCTTGGTAGTGAAATAGATAAAGGTATTATTGGAACAGATGAACTTCAAGAAGTAATGAAGCCAATATCTGCTTATGCTTGGGTAAATGAAAATTCAGTTCCATCAGTAATTGCTTATGGTACATACGATAAAGTAGCTCCATTTAAAGCTGTAAAACATTTAGTTAATACACTAGAAGAAAATAATGTAGATTATAAATATTTTGAAGCACCACATTCAGGACATGGACTTCAAAATGATTCTAAGATATATGAGGAATTTATGGAAACTGTGGAAGAATACCTTGATAAGTATATGCCTGTAGAAAAGTAATTAAGGAGGAGTAGAAATGAAAAAGATTTTTAAAATTATTGGAATTATATTATTAATAATAATTGGGGGAGTATTTATTTTATTGAAGGTAATAGAATATAGAGGGAATCATTACTACAATTATTTAGAAACTGAAAAAGATTTAGAAAAGAAGTATTCAGAGCTTGGAGAATATGAAGTATCATTTAAATCATTTAATGCTAATAGTGATGTATTTAAGAAATATGAAATATGGTATCCAACTAATTTGGAAAATAGTAATGAAAAATACCCATTAGTTGTTATTGCAAATGGAACAGGGACACCAGCATCAAAGTATAAAGGATTTTTTAAACATTTGGCATCTTGGGGGTTTGTAGTAATTGGAAATGAAGATAAAAATTCAAGAAGTGGTGAATCTTCTTCAAAATCTTTAGATTATGTTTTAAAACTAAATGAAGATAAAAATAGTATTTTCTATAATAAAATAGATACTGATAATATTGGTATTGGTGGACACTCGCAAGGTGGAGTTGGAACAATTAATGCTGTAAATGACTGGGATAATGGTGAATTATATAAAGCAATGTATACAGCTAGTGCAACATCACCATTTTGGGGACAAGAAGGTCAGCTTGGTACTGACTGGGCTTATGATGTAACCAAAATAAACATCCCTTATTTCTTTACTTCTGGAACAGGAGATTTTGATGCAGGAGAAGCAATAAGTATAGAAGAAACATCAGGTCAAGGAATAACTCCTTTATATGCAATGGAAGACATTTATAGTAAATTAACTACTGATTATAAAGTTATGGGAAGATTAGTGAATATAGACCACGGAGAAACATATCAAAAGGCAGATGGATATATGACAGCTTGGTTTATGTATTGGTTAAAAAATGACTTACAAGCTGGCAATGTATTCTTCGGGAACAATGCGGAGATACTTACAAACTCTAACTGGCAAGATGTTAAAATAAATAAGTGATATATACTATTATAGAAAAGTATGACTACAATTCTTATTTTCTGCTTCGTAATTTTAATTATTACGAAATAAATCTAAAATATAAATATATATTATAGTTAAGAATAATATATTGAATAAAAGATATTACTTATCAAGAAACTTCTATGTGTAATTGGATTACATATAGAAGTTTTTATATTTTAGGGAGGATTAATGATGAAGAAAATTTATAAAGAAAGTCAATTACTAAAAGTGAATAATATACCGTCAGAAGTAATTGAAAGTATAAAAGTAACAATAGATATACTAAATGAAAACTATGGAGGAAATAGGGATATAGAAGCTGACTTAGGTGGATATGTACTTATAGCAGAAAATATCGTAGATATCGAAATGTTGAAACAATATAAGTTGCAAGGTTTAATACCAGAATATACTGATATAATTGAGTGTAGTGAAGGAGTTGATTGGACTTCTTCACTATTTTTACTTTCAAGCGATTTTTCAATAATAGTAGTATGTACTGAAGAACTTTCTAAGTTCCTACTAGAATAAGATAGGGAGGTTGAATAACGTGGGTAAGAAGAGTGAAGAAAAGATAATCAAAGAAACTAAATACTGTAAGATAATAAATCAAGGAAAAGTTGGAGAAGGAGAGTACACATACTCAATAGAGAAAATCTACATCAAGGAGCTAAAGAGAGATGAAGTAAGGTTCTGTGTCTACAAGGCTACTAGAAGAGGTGATGAAACATACATTCCAAGAAGTCTTGATGTAACAGAATTAGAATTAATAGAGTTAATAAAAGAGTCAATAAGAGAGAAAGTATTTTCAGAAGGGTTCATTGAAATGTTAAAACAGGAAATAAATCAAGCTTAAAAGTCTTAATTGCTATAAGAATAGTGATTAAGGCTTTTTATATTTTATAAGAAGATAGGAGAGTAAAGAAAAATGGTAGCAAAGCAATTTTCAGATATAATACAAAGATTTCTAATGAAAGAAATAAATAAGGTTATAGGAAAGTATACTAAAGTCAGTAATGAGGATGTAGAAGTTGTTGAAGGACTTATGAAGTTGATAGAAGATGAAGAACTTAAAGAAGAGCTTTATAAAGACTTTGATAATACATTAAGAGTAGCAAAAGAACTAGAAGAAGAATATGTAGAAGATAGAGCAGACATAATTTCTATGTACCTAGAAATAAAAGATAATACAGAGTTAAAAGTATCTATAAAAGAAGTAATAAAATACTATGATGACTTAAAAGATAATGATTATATATTGATTGATGGAAGCCACTTAATATATAAGAAAGGTTCTAACTTAAAAAGTCTTGCTAGATTATTGCTAGAAGATATGATTGAGGATGAAGGTCATATAGATAGGTTGCTCGACAAAGATACAATAATATCATACTGGGTAGAAGGAGTAAGTAAGATAGAAGCTATAGATGAGTTACTTGCAGATGGAGAAATAGAAGATATTCTAGATTTAGATTCAGTATATATTTTTTCAAATAAAGTAGATGAATATTTATATTCAGAAATAGAAGTATAAGAGCTAACCATAATAATGGTTGGCTTTTTCAGATTGGAGGAAAAGTGTGTGAAGAGAATTCTATGTGTAGGTGTAATAAGAGGTGGAAAGATTACTATAAAAACTTGTAATGATAAGGAGATAAAGAAATATGTTCAAGAATAATAGATATGTAACTAGATGTGTAAATGAAAAAGTAGATATAAGACTACAACTAATAATGTGGAGCATGATTGATAAGTTAAAAGATAAAGGAAATGTTGAACTAGATTACTTACAGGTTTTCAAGATAAGAAAAGAAGGATATAAGATTGTAATAAATCAAAGTCAAGAAGTTCATGAATACTCATGCACAGATGAAATAGAGCTAGAAGATGTTGAACTAGATGATGAGATTAAAATATATGTAATAGATAGTGGAGAATATTCTACAATGCTTTTTCCATCAGAGTACTAGTTGAGGAGGTTTAAATGAATGATAAATAAGCTAAGTAAAGAAAAGACCTTTGATTATGATAGTAAAGAACTTCTAGGAGTAATGAGGTTCGACTTCTATGATGGAAGACTATCTAACCAATGGAATCATAGAGAATTAATAATTGAATTGAATAATAGGAAATTAATAGACCCAAAGAAGTTACAACAAGAACTTAACTACATTCAATTCACATTGATAGAAGAATTCAATAAGGTTGTAGAACTATGTAATGGTACAGGATACGATAAAGAAACTCTATTATACATAGAGCTTGAAGAAGGTAAGTATGTAATAAAGTTAATACCTGTAAAAGATAGTTACTCATACATATATACATATAAGAGATAGGAGGAGAAAGTCATGGATATAGTAACAGTAATAAAAGTAGTTGGAACAATACTAACAGTTGTAGCAACTTCAATAGAATCAACAAGTAAGAAGTAGTATTAAATAAAGTATCATCACAATTAATAAGAATAATAAATTAATTGTGATGATATTATAACAATAAGCTAATTTTTTTTATAACAATAATAAACTTATGGAAAATATCGTTGTAATAGTAGTATAGATGTAACGATAGTGACGATATTTTCAGTAGAAATAAGATTGAAATCAAAAGATGTAAGATGTAACCCGAATAAAAAAGTGAAGTAGAAAAATTGATTAGATAATCAGTCAAAATACATCTAAAAAGCAACGATAAGGCATCAGAAAACAGAGATTTTAGAAACTGTGAAGAAATGTAGCCATATAAATGAAAAACTGCGAAGAGATGATAAATTGAATGTTTTCTAAATAATCTGGTAGGTAATAAAGAAAAATCAGTAAATAATACGTTCATAACATTACAACCTAGGATAACAAGGCATGAAATAGGATGAGGTGTTGAACATGCAGGAAATCCTAGGTTCAATAATTCCACTTAAAATCAAGGGGAATTCATAACATAAAATATGTGCAGTGAAAATCTAATTTCACTAAAAAATAAAAAGAATTGAAATGATAAAACATAAAAATAATGAAACTTGGAACTAGGGAATAGGAACTAAGGACTTGGGACTCGGGAAGAGGAACGGGGGGATAGGGGGGCTAAAGCCTTATAATAAAAATAAGAATTGAAATAGATTAATAAAAATCTATTTCAATAAAAAATAAAATAAATAATAAAGAATGAGAAGAGTAAATATAATAAATAAAAATAATATAAAGAAGTATATAATAATAAGATTACAATAATAAGATAATTAAGAATATAACAAGTTAAAGATAATTGATTAAGAAATTTCAATAACATAAAGAAATAATAAAGATTATAATAACTAAAGTTAATAATAAAGAAGATATAAAGTGATAAGAAATAGATACAATAAGATGAAGAAAATCTAATCAATATATAAGATACAATTAAGATAATATAACAATAAAAGTAATTGAGGAAGAAGATATAATAACTATACCAATTGATATAGATAGAGCTAAGAAAGTCTAATAAATAATAGAAGTAGATAGAAATATAATATACCAATAAGAGAAAGACCTAGGAAAACAAATATGCAAGGAAGTAATAATAAATAATATGAGTAAGAATAAAAAGTATGAAAAAAGAATAGAGAATAAATTAAATAAGAAGATATAATAACTATACCAATTGATATAGATAGGATTAAGAAAGTCCAATAAATAATAGAAGTATATATAAATATAATATATCAATAAGAGAAATACATAGAAAAAATAAATATGCAAGAAAGTAAGAATCAATAATACGAGTAAAATAAAAGTATGAAAAAAGAATAGAGAATAGATTAATAAGAAGATATAATAACTATACCAATTGACATAAATAGAATTAAGAAAGTCTAATAAATTACAATAGATAATAAAATCATAACAATAGACATAGATAAAAAATGTGATGTACCAATAAAGAGAAATACATCAGAAAGCAACAATAGTACATCATAAAACAAAGATTTCAGGAAGCGAGAATAAATAATAGCACTAAAAATAAAAACAACAAAGAAAGTAATAAACTGACTGTTTTAAATTATACAGTCAAATATATATTATAAATATGAAAAAGAGTTAATGTTTCTAATGAAGGAAGCATTAACTCTTTTTAGATTAGCCAAGTGATTTTTCCTTGTAAAATCAATTGGCTTTTCAATATTATGAAAACTTTTTAATGGAGGTAATATTTAATGTGAAAGAAGAGGAGTTGATTGAACAAGAAAACATGAGTAAAAAGAGTGAAAATTACAGAGGTATCTATAAAGATATGGTTCAAGTTCTAGGACATGATATAACTCAAAAAGTATATGAAAATTATAAAGGACAACAGATAACATTTCCAATGAGATTATATTCAGATAAATATGTAATAGATTATCTAAATAAATATTACAATGGAAAGAACTTAAAACAGATATCAAGAAATTTAGGATACACTTGCAATTGGCTACAAAAAGTAATAAAGAAGAATGGAATTAAAAAGAACGATTGAGGGGAGAATGAAAAGAATGTCATTTTTTGTATTGAAAACATCTATTCAATGTAAATTGAATGATATAAAAGCAGATATTGTAGGAAGTCATAGACAAAAAGAAACCAATAGATATATTCGCAAAACAAAGCAAGAAGCTAATCCAACTATAGTTACTACAAAAGAAGACTTAAAATATTATTTAAAGAAAAAATATAATTTAATATATATAGAGGGAGAACTATATCATGAAATGGAGCAGAAGGATTATAAAAAAATATTGAATAGTGTTGGAAAGACAATGTCTAAGGTAGGAAGAAATACAGCAATAGTAAGTGGAGTGGTTACAGCTGGAATGAGTCCTTTTACAATACCACTTGCGTTAAGTTCAATGTTTCTTGGTGTAATATCTAAAAGTGATTTAGATAACTATGAATATATAATTGATAAAAATGAGGAGCGTATAATATTAAAACATAAAGGTTATAATCCAAAAGCAGATTAAAATTATTAAGAGTATAAACTAAATATTTATTATATTTTTAATAAGTATTTAGTGATTTTTAAGAGAGTAGATAGATTTATGCAAAAATAAATTTATCTACTTTTTTGTGTAGATAAAAATAGATAAATCTCTTTTTTTTTTACGGAAAATATCGTCATAATCGATACTTCTGTAGTGTCAATATTTTCAGTAGAAAAGTTGGAAGAGAAAATAGGAAGTGCTATAATCACATTGTAATTTATGAAAAGGAGAATTGTTAATTAATGATAAAATCAAGACATACAGATGAAGAAAAGCAACAATGTGTAAATGAATATCTAAATGGTAAGGATAAATACTACTTATCTGGTAAATATTCCATATCAATTAGGACTATTGATAGATGGATAAAGAGTAGTAACATAGATGGATTAAAGTTAAGAATGCTTAAAAGAGTGAAGACTATACCTGTAAAAATACAAGAAGAAATATTAAATGTTTTAAATAGAAACCCTATATGTGCTGGGTTTAATATTTCTTACTGGAAAGAGTTTATGGTAATTGATTATATAAAGAATAAGTATAATATTGATATAAATAGAAGGATGGCTAAAAGTTTAATAGAAGATTCACAAGAAGTTAATGTAGTTTCATATGAAGATAAGGTAATTAATGATATAGAAGAACTAGCAGACTTAGGATATAGTATAGTGCTAGTAGATTATATAAAAATAGGTAAGATTGCAAGTCAAGAAATAGAATATAAAGATTACAAAGAAGAAATGGTAGATGTAAATCTTGTAATAGCCAGGGCTGGAGAAGATATGTATGTAGATATAATTTTCTCAGACTTAGACATTGTAGATACAATTAATGAAGTGGTTCTAACTAAAAAGGATAAGGCAAAAAGAAGAATAATTGCTAATGATAAGTTTGAGGTATTGAAGAAGGTGTGCAATGAGGAGCAAAATGATAGAGTTGTATTTATGACAATATATGATAGAGATATGTCAAAGGTAATAAAGAAAGATAAAACTATAAAATGGTATGTTGTAAAAGAAGAATTTTATAAGGTTTTGACACATCCAGTTTATGAAGGTGAACATGGAAAAACAGTTATAGAATATATTGATGATAAAAATAATAGAGAAAGAGTATATAGACGATTCACAGATATAGATAATACTATAAGAGGTAAGATTGATAAATATGTCTTAAATGTAACTAGTGATAAAATAGAGCATGAAAAAAGTAGGGAAAATAATGATTGTAAAAAATATAATTGTAAGAATAATGAAGATAATATGAGAAAATATATAAAAATATTGATGTAAAATTATGTAATAACATTTAAGACAGAGAAGTTCCTTCCCTGTCTTTATTTATTTCATTAATACTATGGACAATGACAATATATATGATTTAGTACATAATAATTCTTGTAGCGAGGAGAAAAAAACACTTAGGAGGACATGGAAATGAACAAGAATTATGAAGAATTTAGAAAAGAGTGCATTAAAGCTATAGAAGTTTTAGGAATCAATAATAGAGCAGTTGAAATAAGAATGCTTAAAACTAAAAAAGGTACAATCAGTGGTTACTATGAAAATAAAGAAAAACTTCTAAAAGATATTTTTAGATATGATGGAGTTAATAATATCTTCTTTACACTAAATGTATTTTCAGAAGATTTACTTGCAAGAGGAAAGGACAAGTTAATAGAGTATGCAAGTCATACAACATCAGATTCAGAAATTACAAGAAGAGAATTCTTACTAATAGATGTAGACCCTAAAAGACCAGCAGGAGTATCTTCAACAGATGAAGAGTTGCAATCATCAGAAATAGTATTAAGGGAGGTAGTAAGCTATTTAAGAAGTGAAGGATTTCCTGAACCAGTAATAGCTTGTAGTGGTAATGGATATCATGCCTTATATAAGGTAGATTTAGATAATACTAAAGAATCAACCCAATTACATAAGGATTTTCTTTATGCCTTGGATAGTAAGTTCAGTAATGAGAAAGCTCAAATAGATAAAACAACTTATAATCCAGCAAGAATAACTAAGATGTATGGAACAATTGCTTGCAAAGGCGATAGTACTGAAAGTAGACCTCATAGAAGGTCTAGAATATTACAAGCTCCAAATGAGTTTAATGTTGTAGATGAGGCACTATTGAAAAAAGTAGCAGAACTTTATACTAATAAAAATACTACTAGTAAGAAAGTAAATACTGTACATAATAAATCAGTTGTGAAAGGAAGTATTAACATTGAAGAGTGGTTAAGAGAAAAAGGACTAGATGTTTCAAAGGTAAAGGAAGAGGTTGATAGAACAGTCTATGTTTTAGAAACATGTCCTTGGAATTCTAACCACACAGATAAATCTGCTTCAATAACACAATTTAATAATGGAGCTATTAGTGCTAAGTGTCATCATGATAGTTGTTCACATGAAAATTGGAGTTCGATAAAGAAGCTTTATGAGCCGAAGGCATCGAAAAATAAATCAGAATATTCAGAAAAAGAAAGTGAGGAACCTAAAAAGAGCTATGCAGATATAGTTATTGAACAAGCTTTGAATTATAGAGATGTATTTTTTCATAATTCTGTAGAAGAAACTTTTGTAGCAGTAGATAAGGAGAAGTTCTATGAGGTTTATAGACTAGAAGATAAAAAATATCAAATGCTTATAAGAAAGAGGTTTTATGATGAACTTGGAAAAGCTATTTCAAAAGATAACATCAGCCAAGCAATAGGAGTTTTAGAAGCTAAAGCTTTATATGAAGGCGATGAGTTAGAGGTTTATAAGAGATGTGCAGAGGTTGATGGAGTTACTTATTACGATTTATGTAATAAGGAATCTACAATAATAAGAATTGATGAAAATGGGTGGAGCATTGATGATTCAAAACAGATTTTATTTATAAGAAAGAACAATATGAGTGAACAGGAAATACCAGTATATTATGAAGATTCACTAGGATTGTTAGATAAACACTTTAGGTTTAAATCTGAAGAAGACAGAATATTACATGCAGTAAGTTTAGTAACTAGACTAATATCAGATATTCCACATCCAATTGAAGTAATTCATGGAGAAAAAGGAGCTTCTAAAACAACTACAATGAGAATGAATAGGAGTTTAATAGACCCGTCTCTAAGAGATGTAATTTCAATACCTAAAGCAATTCAAGATTTAGCAATAACGATTTCTAATAATTATATGCCATGTTTTGATAATCTAGATACTATTTCATCTGAGAAAAGTGATTTGTTTTGTATTGCATCAACAGGTGGAGGGTATAGTAAAAGAAAGCTTTACAGTGATGATGATGAATTAATAGTTAAATTTAAAAGTAGTATTACATTGAATGGTACAAATGTGATGGCTACAAAATCAGACTTATTAGATAGATGTATAGTTCTTACCTTAGAAAGAATATCAGAAGATGAAAGAAAGGAAGAGAGAGTAGTATGGGACAATTTTAATGAGGACAAGCCGATGATATTAGGGTCAATGTTTTATGCATTAGCAAAGGCAAAAAGAATCTATAAAACAGTAAACTTAACAAGGTTAGGAAGAATGGCTGATTTTACTAGATGGGGATATGCAGTTGCAGAAGCTTTGGAAATTGGTGGTGAAAAGTTTTTAGAAGCCTATTTAAATAATCAGAGAAAGGCTAATCAAGAAGCTGTTGATTCTAGTCCAATAGCTACTGCACTAATAAAGTATATGAATGATAATAATACTTTTACAGGAACAGTAAGCCAATTGCTACTATGTCTAAATCAAGTAGCTGAAAATGAACAAATTGATACAACATCTAAGTTATGGGCAAAAGAACCAAATGTATTAAGTAGAAGATTAAATGAGATGAAATCTAACTTAGAGTTAGAAGGTATTTACTATGAAATAACTCAAAGAAATCATGGAAGAATAATTAATATAATTAAGATACCTAAAGAAAAGGTAGCATAAGGTAAATGACATTATCAGAGTTAGTACTTCGATAATGTCGATAAATTCAAGATGAAAAAGGAGAAAGTAAATATGAAAGTTTTAAATAAAATAAAAGATAGAAATATAGGTTTATATATAAGAAAAGAGAATTACAATGAGAATCTTTTAACAGGATACGGAAGGTTACAATGGCTAATACATGAGCTTGAGGAACATAAAGGTGGAATGAAATTATATATAGATGAATATCGTAGTGTTCTGATGTTTAGTGAATTAATGAGTGATATTAAAGATGGTGAAATTAAAGGATTAATGCTATGGTCAATAGAAGATATTAGACCTGATTTAATAGTTAGTTTAGGGGTGGAATGTGAAAGTAGGAGGATACCAATAGTAAGTTTTTGTGAGTCCTATGAATGGATTAATGAACTAGTAGAAAGTCAAAAATCATTTAAAGATAAGAAAGTTGGATAAGGAGAGATAAACATGACTAAAGATAAGCAAGTAAATGAGATAATAGATTTAATTTCAGAGATAATAATTAATCACTTATCAAAAAAGGACAAGTATAGACAATACTGATAAATTTAAAAAGCTATAAGTTATATGGTAAAAAATAATAATTACGTAACAATAAAAAGGAGAAGATAAACATGATAAATGAAGCAATTAATGAAAATGTATTAATAAACTTTGATATGGATATTAATGAAAATGGAAAAGGGGAAAGTGAGATGGCAATAGATACATATACAATAATAGTTCCAATTGAAGCTATTGCAGAAGAATTATCACTAGATGAATTAGATAAAGAATTCAATTCAGGTATAAGTAATGTTAAGATAACCGAAAAGAAAATTAGTATGGATTATTTTACAGGTGAAACTACATTCATAAGAACAGTAAGTGAAATCCAAGAACATATTAGAATTATGGTAAATAGTATAAGGAATAAATTAAGTAATGTTAAAATAGATAATTTTAAATTACTATGTAACTTCTACACTTGGAGAGATTAATTAATTATGGAAAATATCGTTGTTATTGTTATTTTAATAATAACGATATTTTCCGTTATAAACTAAGATGATAAGTATATATTATAAATTTGATTATAGAAAAACATGAAAATTGGAGGTATATGAAATGGTTTTAAAGAAGTTACTTAATAATATAGAAGATGAGAATGCAAGAAAAAGATTAGCTCTATATACTCGTGTTAGTACTATAGAGCAATCTGAAGAAGGCTATAGTATAGATGAACAAGAAAGATTACTAAGGAGTTGGGCTGAGAAAAACAATTATGAAGTGTATAAGTGTTATTCCGATAGAGGGATTAGTGGAAAAGATATTAAAAATAGACCAGCTTTGAAAGAGTTATTAAAAGATGCAGAAGAAAAAAAGTTTGATATGGTTATCTCATGGAAGATAAACCGTATAAGTAGAAAGTTAGCTGATGTATTAAAGATAGTTGACATATTAGAGAAGAATGATATAACATTCAAATCATATTCAGAGCCATTTGAAACAGATACACCAGCTGGAAAAATGCAATTTCAGATGATGGCATTGATAGGAGAGTTTGAGAGAGGTACTATAGCACAAAATGTAAAGATGGGGATGTGTGCAAAAGCAAAATCGGGAGAATGGTGTGGAGGTAGAGTTTTAGGGTATGACCTAGTACCAATAGATAGTCAAGAAGGAGCTAAAAGAAAAAAGAATAGACTAACAATAAATGAGAAAGAAGCAGAAGCAGTTAGGTTTATTTTCAATGAATATGTTAATGGGAAAGGATATAAGGCTATTACTAATCAACTAAATAAGCTAGGTTATAAGACTAAGAAAGGAAATGATTTTTCAGTAGGTTCAATACGAGAAATTCTAACTAATCCAGTATATATAGGAAAGGTTAGGTATAATGTAAGACAAAATTGGTCAGAGAAAAGAAGAAGAAATATAAATGCTAATCCAATAATAACAGATGGAATACATGAACCTATAATAGATGAAGGGTTATGGGATAAGGTACAAGCAATCATGGAAAGTAAGAAAGGTAAGCCTTCAAGAATATATGATGGTGAATATCCACTAACAGGAATATTAAGATGTCCTAAATGTGGAGCTGGTATGGTAATTTCAAGAACTACCAATAAGTTAGCTGATGGAACTAAGAAGAGAATAGCTTACTACTGTTGTGGAGCATGGAAGAATAAAGGCACAAGTGTATGTAATTCTAATACAATAAGAGTTGATAAAGCTAATGAGTATGTATTCACTAAGATTTCAGAATTACTTTCTAATGAGAAAATGGTTGAAACTATAGTAAATAATATTAATAAGGAAAGACATAAAAAGATAAACCCAGCTAAGAAGGAGCTAGAAAGAATAGATAAAGAGCTTGAAAAGATAGATAGAAAGAAAACTAAACTTTTAGAAGCATATGAAGAAGACCTAATATCTAAGGAAGAATTCAAGGAGAGAAAAGATGAGCTAAACAAGAGAGCTAAAAGTCTTCAAGAGGAGAAAGAACCTTTATTGGTTACACTTTCAGATGATGTAAGTGAAGAAATACCTTATGGATTCATAAAGAGTATATTAGAGAATTTCAGTAAGGTTCTAATAGAAAGTGCAACTAGAGAGCAACAGAAAAAATTGATTCATATGATAATATCAGAAATAACTATAAATGAATCAAGAGAAATAGATTCAATAAAACTAAAAATAAATGATAGTTTGGTTGACTATATAAGTAAGGAAGAAGGGGTATCTATAAAGGGTACTCCTTCTTCTTTTATATTAAGCAATGTTGGAATGAGTATGTTGAATTTAGATATAATTATATAAGTATTAAAATATTAGAATAATTTGGTATAATAAAAATGTAAAATTTTAAGATAAAGTATCAGGAGGAATTATGCCGTATAGAAGAAGTTTAGATGAATTAAGAGAGGAATTAATTAATGAGGGGAATGAATTAACTTTATTTTTGCAGACTAATAATAATATATACTCTTTTAGAAGTAGGCTAAGCAATGAGCAACAATTAGAAATAATAAACCCTATTAGTGAAGCTATTAATAATAAAGAATATAATCAGTATGATACATTGGAAAGAAGACCCAATACAATATACTATATAATAAATGATATGATAGAATATCAATCATTAGGTAATATTTTAGAATTAAATATGCAAATTGAAAATGATGAAGTTAATAGAGCTACTCTTAGAGCAATAGAAACAGATAAAATAAAGATGATTATATTTAAAAAAGGGCAATTTATATTTTTATATAAGTATAATTCTAGCAAATTATTTAAGCAGGGATGGAAAGCTAGATTTGATAATGAGGAGGCTGTTGTTGAAAGAGAGACAGATAATGTTCTTATACTTTCAAAATTGATTCCTGATATAATAATTGATGTTCAGAATGAAGTTGCATTTATATTAAACATAGTACAAGCAGAATATATTTTAGATATAGATAGATTATTTACGGGAACACTAACTAATTTTTCAGATAATTTAAGAGCGTTTAATTTGATGAGAGAAGATACTATTGCTGAGTTTATAAATCAAGTTAGTGGAAAGAATAATTATATGAGAAAACTACATAAAATTCAGACAACTCAATCTTATCAATATTTTCATCAGAATATTGATATAATACCAGATGTTTTAAATCAATATGGATTAAATATAAACTTTGATGAGCAGAACGGTCAAATAGTATTTGACGAAGAAACTGATGTTGGAGATGTATTACATCTATTTGCTGATGACTATGTGAGAAGACATATAAGTAGAAGAGATGATGTTATTAATTAATAAAAAGGAGGAATAGATATGCTGCTTAAACTAGCACTATCTATAACCAGTTTTATTCCGCTATATTCACTAATGATATTTATGTACGTATATCAATTTTTATATGGAAATATTGATAGCTCTACAAAAAAATATGTTATTATAGCAATTTCTATAATTATGATTGTACAATTAATTTTTAGCATAATAGCAAGTAAGTATATATATGATAAAGAAAATACTAGAAATACAGAAAATGAGATTATATTCCATAATATAAAAGAAGATAAGAAGGCTTATGTGAATTACATGATGACTTATTTATTACCATTATTAACATTTGACTTAGATAAAATAAATGGTTTCTATATAGTATATACTAATATATTTATATTAGTATTTATAGTAATGAATGCAAGAGCAGAGAATTTTAATTTCAATATTTTCTTATCTATTAAGGGATATACTGTTTATACTGGTAATAATATTAATGGAGATGAAAAGATACTATTAATAAAGAAAAAGAGGTTTTCTAATATTAGGAGAAATCATGAAAAATATAAATTTGTATCTTTTGGCGGAAGTAATGATATATATTTATGTAGAAGATATAGTGATGAAGAAATTAACTAAATAAAGAAAAGAGGAGAACATAGAGATGGATTTATATTACGTAAATAAAAATGCACAAGAAAATGGAGACCATGAAGTTCATAAATATAATTGTTCACATAGACCTAAGCAACAAAATTGTTTATATTTAGGAGCATTTAATACATGTAAAGAAGCTGTAAGAGAGGCTAAAAAGCATTATAATAAAAGCAATGGGTGTTATTACTGTTGTAAAGAGTGTCATACTAGTTAGTAGAATGGAAGAAGTACTTATTTTTAGGTACTTCTTTTAGATATATATTGAAAATAAATTTAGTAAAAAACCTCACTTAATACTGATACGGAGAACCGTATCACAAGTAAGTGAGGTTTTTACTAAATTTGTAAATAGATAAAGGTAGTTATAAGAATTGAGACTCTTACTTGTATTTAAATATACAGGTAAGAGTTTTTATGTAAAAAAATCAATCTATTGTAAAATACTAACTTGATATATTTATTTAAAATAGAATAATATGGTACAATAAAAATATGAAGTAATGAATAAATGTATTATTATTTGAGGGGGTTTGATTTTTTAACTACTCGACTGGATTGGGAATTTATGGATGGGAAATGAATAAAGTATATTTAGATGTAACAGAACTAGAGAAGAGTTTATGTGTATTTGTAGAAGATAAAGAGGTTATTTCAGTAGGTACTACTGTTTATCATATGAGTTTAAGTGAAAAAAATGAAAATTATCAACAATATGCTGATGATTATGATATACATTTTATTTTTGATGATAATATTCCTAAATTATCATTTTATACAGTTCCTCAAGTAGATGTTTTTGCAACAGATAGTGAAGGTGGATTAATTGGAACTATTGGTTCAACAACAAATTTAGAAGGTGATTCACCAATATGCTATATAAATAAAAACAAAAAATGTTTTCTAATTGCAAATGATTTTAAGAATTTCTTAGAAAGAACTGATAACTGGAAAAATAATCTTGAACAATATAATGAAATTATATTTTATGGTTCAAAATTAGAAGCTGAAAAAGAATTAAAATTTATTAATTTAAAAAAATGATTGAGGAATTTCAAATTTAAATGAGCTAGTTTGACTTTTAAACTACTTAATAAATTCCAATTTGAAGGGGAGAATTAATATGGAAGAAATTAAAGATTTAAAAGTGGTAACGTCCAAATATGTAATGGAAACATTGCAACTATTGATTGAAAAATACAAATTCAATGTAGATACACTTTCAAAATTATTAGATGTAAAAAAAGATGTTATTTTAAGCAAAGATGAAAAAATGCTATTTGAAAATTCTAAAAACTTTGGTAAGATGTCTGATTTAATTATGATGCTCGAGCTTATAGGGAGAAATAATGCCGATTTAAAAATTGGAGCATTTTTGCAAGTTTTATTAGAATATCATAATCTATCGGCAGAAACAATTGCATTGATGTCAGGAGTTAGTGAAAAAGAAGTTAATGATTTAGTGGAAAATCCTGAATTAGTTTCTTTAGAAGGTAAATATAAGATATCTAAAACAGTAATGTCGTTACGTTTTTTCTTGAAAGAATTAGAACGATAAATTTCAGTTTTACTATTAGATGAAGTTGAATGAAATTGTTATTTTATGGTTAATAAGCTATGACAATATAAAAGATATTTGATGAATGATTGTATTATTACGTGATATAAATGTATTAAATTGTAAGGGGGAAGTTAGATGATAGAAATTAAACCTTTGGACGATGTTATGAATTATTTTATATGGATATTTGTAACATACATAGCATTGTTCCTTGTTATAATTATCAATTTTTTAAAAGCACTTTATCTTAATAAAAAATCTACATCAAAAGATAATAAAGCAGTTATGGTTATTGATTTAATTGTCGATGTGATATGCGGTTTGGCGATGTTTTGTGGACTGATGTTTTTAGGTGTTTTAGCTGATAATAATGCCCTAAATTGGGTATATTGGGATAAGTGGCTCTGGTTTATTTCAGCTACGAGTTTTACTATTTTTATAATTAATATGATTATAGTTATGACAAATAAAAAAGTTTCTAAATAGAACTAAGTATTGAATAATTTTAAAGTATTACGAAATAAATCTAAAATATAAATATATATTATAGTTAAGAATAATATATTGAATAAAAGATATTACTTATCAAGAAACTTCTATGTGTAATTGGATTACATATAGAAGTTTTTATATTTTAGGGAGGATTAATGATGAAGAAGATTTATAAGAAAAGTCAATTACTAGAAGTAAATAATATACCAACAGAAGTAATTGAAGGTATAAAAGCAACAATAGATGTACTGAATGAAAACTATGGAGCAGATAGAGATATAGAATTAGACTTAGGTGGGAGTATATTAGAGAATTTCAGTAAAGTTCTAACAGAAAGTACAACTAGAGAGCAACATAAGAAATTGCTTCATATGATAATATCAGAGATAACTATAAATGAAGCAAGAGAAATAGATTCAATAAAACTAAAAATAAATGATAGCTTAGTTGATTATATAAGTAAAGAAGAAGGATTATCTATAAAGGGTACTCCTTCTTCTTTTATGTTAAGAAATGTTGGAATAAAGACACTAAACTTAAATATTGAAATATAATTTTAATAAAGTATATAGTATAATAAAAAAATATATAAGTGAAAAAGGAGAAAAAGAAGATGAAGCCTATATATATTTATACTATGTCAATATCATTACAAATAGCTGGAGCTTTAATATTATTATTATGGAGCTTAGGAAATACTAAGAAAAAGGTAATAAAATCATACTTTCCAGGAAGTAATATTGCAGAAAGAGATGATAATAATAGAGTGTGCTTAAGGAAAGAAAAATTACGAAAAAAAGCAAAAGATATTTATATGAATAGAATAGCATTTATATTTTTAATTATAGGTTATGGATTATCATTATTTGGAGAGTTAGCAGATTATAATGAATGGAAAGCATTAGTTATTATACAAATAGAATCTATTTGTATAATATTTATAGGATTAATAATAAGTAAATTAATAGCAATTATAAAATTTAAAGAAGATATATACGTTGATTATAATAGTTTAAAGGAAGTAGATACTGTAATTACTAATAATGAAGTGGCAGATATGATTGAAGATATTTGTAGCTAGAAATGATATGTATAATGATATGATAAATAAGTTAAATTAAAAAACCTCACTTATCTGTTATACTGAGAACCGTATCACAAGTAAGTGAGGTTTATAGCTTTAGGTATTGGTATAACTTGCCTAAGGCTATTTTTGTAATTGAAAATATACTACCATAAGTAATAATAAAGAGTTAAAAAATATATTTATATTAATTTACACTTGACAAAAGTGGTGAATAGTAATAATATAATAACAAGATTAATTGAATAAAATTAAATTTGAAAAAATTTAAAAAAGGGGAATTATAATGGGTAAATATGAGAAAATGAAATTAGATAATCAGTTATGTTTTTCATTATATGCAGCCTCAAGAGAAGTAATAAAAACTTATAAACCACAGTTAGATAAATATGGACTTACATACACTCAATATATTGCTATGTTAGTTGTATGGGAGTATGAAAAGATAACGGTAAAGGAAATGGGGCAAAAACTACATTTAGATTCAGGAACTCTTACTCCTGTATTAAAAAAGCTACTTTCAATGGAATTAATAGATAAATATAGAGATAAGGATGATGATAGAGTAGTTATTGTGGAGGTTACTGAAAAAGGAAGAAAAATGAAGGAGGAAATCATTGAGGTTCCAGAGAAAATGTATTGTAAGTTTGGCAAGAACATAGAAGATGTTGTTGAGCTAAAGAGATTGTTAGATAATTTATTAGCAACATTTAAGTAAGAATTTGTTGAAATATACATTTAATTAGAATTGATCTTTTAATTAAATGTGTATGTAGCAAATTCTATAAATTTAGAATAATTAATTGAATAAAATTAAATTTGATAAAATTAAAAGGAGATAAAATATGGAATTTTATGATTTTTCAGCAAAAAAAATGAATGGGCAAGAAGTTAAGATGGAAGCATTTAAAGGTAAAGTTGTATTAGTAGTTAATACAGCAAGTAAATGTGGGTTAACACCACAATTTACTGAATTAGAACAATTAAATAAGAAATATAAAGAAGAAGGTCTAGAAATTTTAGGATTCCCTTGCAATCAGTTTGCACATCAAGATAAAGGAAGCAATGAAGAAATACAAGAGTTCTGCTCTTTAAACTATGGAGTTACATTTAATATGTTCCAAAAGATTGAGGTAAATGGAGAAAATGCACATCCATTATATAAGTTCTTAAAAAATGAGAAAAAAGGTTTATTGAGTAAAGAAATTAAATGGAATTTTACAAAATTTCTTATTGATTCAGAAGGAAATGTAGTTAAAAGATATGCACCTACAGTAAAGCCATTAAAAATTGAAGAGGATATTAAAAAATTATTAAAATAATTATAGGTGGTAATGATAAAATGAATGAAAGATATGATATTGCAATAATAGGAAGTGGACCAGCTGGAATATCAGCAGCATTAAATGCAAAGATAAGAAATAAAAGATTTATTATTTTTGGAAGTAAGGAAATAAGTACAAAACTTGTAAAGGCTCATAAGATAAATAATTATTTAGGTTTTTATGGAAAAAGTGGAGTAGAAATAAGAGATGAATTTGCTAATCATTTAAAAGCAATGGATATTGAAATAACAGAAGAAAAAGTGAATAGCATTTATGCTATGGGAGATTATTTTACTTTAATGGTAAATGACAAAATGTATGAAGCTACTTCAATAATATTAGCTACAGGAGTTAATTTTGGTAAGCCATTTAAGGGGGAAGAAGAGTTTTTAGGTAAAGGGGTAGGATATTGTGCAACATGTGATGCTCCTTTATATAAAGATAAAGTCGTAACAATAATTGCTTATAATAAGCATGAAGAAGCTGAAGCAAATTTTATAGGAACAATAGCATCAAAGGTATATTATGTGCCAATGTATAAGCAAGAAATAGAAGTTGATTCATCTATTGAAATAATAAAGGATATTCCAGTGGAAATAGTAGGAGATAGTTCAGTTAAAAAACTTATTCTTAAAAATAGTGAAATTGAAACAGATGGGGTATTTATTTTAAGAGATAGTATATCACCAGGACAATTAGTTCCAGGTTTAAAAATTGAAAACAATCATGTAGAAGTTGATAGAACAATGAAAACAAATATTGAAGGTTGTTATGCTGCAGGAGATATAGTTGGTACTCCATATCAATATATTAAGGCAGCAGGAGAAGGAAATATAGCAGCATTATCAGCTGTGTCTTATATAGAGCAAATAAAAAGAAAAAATAAAGAGGTATAATTTATGATGAAAGTAGTTAATAGTAATGAATTTAAAAGTGAAATTGAAAAAGATATAGTTTTAGTGGATTTTTTTGCAGAATGGTGTGGACCTTGCAAAATGATTTCACCAATATTGGATGAGTTACAAGCTGAATTTGAAGATAAAATTAACATAATAAAGGTTAACGTTGATAACAGTATGGATATTGCAGAACAATATAATATATCTAATATTCCTGCATTAGTATTATTAAAAAAAGGTCAAGAAGTTCAAAGATTAATAGGATTTTCACCTAAACAGGTGATTAAAGAAAATATTGAGAAACATTTATAAGAAGGAGAAAAAATTATGATATATGATTTTAAAGTAAAAAAGACAAATGGAGAAGAAATACTTTTAGAAAAATATAAAGGAAAGGTTCTTTTAATAGTAAATACAGCAAGTGGATGTGGATTTACACCACAATATGAAGGGTTACAAAAGATTTATGATGAATATAAAGATAAGGGTTTTGAAATATTAGATTTTCCATGTAATCAATTTTTCCAACAAGCACCAGGAAGTGATGCTGAGTTATCAAGTTTTTGCAAATTAACATATGGAACAACTTTTGAAACTTTTGCTAAAATTGAAGTAAATGGAGAAAATGCTTCAGACTTATATAAGTTTTTAAAATCAGAAGCACCACAAGCAGAAGATGATGAAGAATCAAAGTTATTATACGGAAAGCTTGAAGATCTAGGGTTTAAAACTGATGGAGAAGATATAAAATGGAATTTTACTAAATTTTTAGTGGATAAAAATGGTAATATTATTTCGAGATTTGCTCCAACATATGAACCTGAGAAATTAGCTTCAATAATAAATGATCTATTAAAATAAACTGTAGCGTGGGAATTATAGCATAATTATATATAATAGATAAAAGAATAAAGTGGCAAAACCTCATTTAGAGTAGTTACGGAGAAACGTATCATAAATAAATGAGGTTTATAGCCTTAGGCGTTGAATTAACTTGCCTAAGGCTATTTTTACAAGCAAAAATAACGTATCATAAGTAATATAAATAGACCATATATCGTGTATCTAATGCCACATATCGTAGAAATATATTCAATGTGTAAGTAATTAGATATACTAATGATGGTAAGGAGATGCAAAATGAAAGTAAAAATAAATATAGATGAAAAAATAGATGAAATTTTTATAGAGATATATACGCCAAGTAAAGAAGATGAAAATTTAAGGTTTATATTGGAAAATCTAAAAATGAAAAAATCTGTACTAAATGCATACAGCAAAGAGAAGATATATTTATTAAATATTAATGATATATATTCAATTTATGCAGAAAATAAAAAGGTATATGCACGTACAAAAGATAAAAAATATATAGTTAATCATAGGTTATATGAATTGGAAGAAATTCTTGATGGAAATAAGTTTGTACGAATTTCTAATTCAGCTATTATCAATATTTATAAAATAGAAAATTTAGAAGCTAGTATTAATGGTATGATAACAATTAATTTTAAAAATGGTGAAAAAGAATATATATCAAGAAGATATTTGAAAAAAGTAAAAAAGATATTAGATATATGAGGTGACTTAGATGATAAAAGAGATATTAAAAAGGGGAATAGCAGGAGCAATAATAAGTTTAGTTGCTATTATTAGTATGTTATTAGGTGTATTAGTTGTAACGGGGACAAGTCAAATAACAATACAAATAAGTGAGATTATAAAATATATATTTATAATTATGGTAGCTGGATTTATTATCTCATCTAGTACAATAATTTTTAGTATAAAAAATATGTCTTTAGTAATAAAAGGATTTATACATTTAATAATTACTTTATTAATTTTAAAGGGGAGTTTTATGTATTTAGGGATATTAAATGAAGATTATTTAATACAAGCAATATTTATTTCATTATATATTATAGTTGCAGCTATTTGTTTAATTACTATTATCAGTGAGAATAAAACAGATGTTAAAATGATAAATGAAAGACTGAAAATTATTCAGAAGATAAAAGATTAGAATAATATAAAAAAATATAGGTGTTTATTTTTTATAAAAATTTGATATAATATAAATAAGAAATGAAGATAATAAAAATAAGGTGATACCAACACCCTATAGTATACAATTAAAGTTGTTTAGGCAACTGATATCACTATAATTTAATATGATTAAAAAATAGTAGCTTTCCAATTGCGATGAGGGGCTACTATTTTTTTGAGATTTTTTCTATAAGTAACACTATAAATGTAAATAATGCTATTAAGAATATACCTGCTGTAAATAGTAACATTAAATCATCGTTACTCATTAGTATCACCTCCTTTCACAAGAAAGGTGAGTGATACCAGTAGCCCACATTTAAGGAATAAGTGGTAAAGAGATAAAAAATAGATCAGCACTAAAGGAACTTCTAAAGGATGCAGAGGAAAGAAAGTTATAAATTATGTTATAATTCTCTTATAGAATATGAGTTCGTTTATTATTAAACTACTCGATAAATTTTAAACATAGGAGGATTAAAATATGAAGTATTTTTTAATTGAAGGAATTGTAACTAATCCAGAAAAAATGACTGAAAAAATGATGCAAGAGCATCAGGAATATACAGGTATGTTAATGAAAGAGGGTAAAGTTCTATTTTCATCATTGAAAAGTGATATGAGTTCATCTGTTACTGTAGTAAAGTCAGAAACAGAACAAATTATCGAAGATTTTTATAGAGAAGACCCATTTTTTAAGAACAATGTTATTACATACTCTATATCAGAATTAGATATACATTATAAAGTATCTTATGCTGAAAATTGGTTTCAAAATTAATGATGTGAATACATTTAAGTTGAATTAAAATTTGTAGAGTTAATTTTATGAATAATTTGAATAAAGTGCGACAGAAATGTTATTTGAAAATTGAATAATACAGCATTGGATAAAGATGTTATAATAATATTAAGTTACAGATAAATAAATTAGAATTTACAAAGGAGATTATAGATGAAATTGTTTTTATGTTCACACTTTTCAAGTGTAGGAAATCTGATAAAAGAAGAACTTGAAAATAAGAAAGTTGCATTTATTCCGACAGCTTCAATTCACGAAGGCTATACAGGTTATGTGGGTTCCGCTAGAAAATTATTCAAAAAAATAGGATCAATATTAACAGAAATTGATATTTCAAAGGAGGAATATTCAACAATTAAATCTGTTTTCGAAGAAGCAGATATTATTTATTTTACTGGTGGAAATTCATTTTTTCTTATTGACCAATTACGAAAATCGGGAGCCGATGAATTGCTGAAGAGAGAAATGACGAATGGAAAACTAATGATTGGTGAGTCAGCAGGTGCAATTATATGTGCTTCAACAATCACATATATTGAACAAATGGATGAGAAACCAGAGGATTATTCACAAGAAGATGATAAGGGTCTTAATTTAGTTGATTTTTATGTCCTTCCACATTATCTTACTTCACCATTTAAGAAAGTTACCGAAAAGATATTGGCTGAATTTTCAGATTTGAATATTTGCCCAATTAACAATCATCAGGCAATTATCGTGAATGATAAATTTTCAAAAGTAATTTGCATTGATTAGTTTACAAATTCCAGTTTATTGATTAGCTTATTTAAGAGATAAAGAGAAGAAAACTAAAAATATGATAAAAATACTGTATTATTCAAAAATGAATTTACAGTATTTTTTTATTCGCAATTCAAAATAAATGTGAAAATTAAATTAGTGATATAATATAATAATCGAACAATTGTTTCAGATGGTGATTTCTTGGAAGATTAATAGGATAAGTAGAAAGCTTTCAGATGTTCTAAAGATAGTAGATATACTAGAGCAGAATAGTACATCTTTCAATTCTTATTCAGAGCAATTCGATAATAGTACACCAGCAGGAAAAATGCAATTTCAGATGATGGCATTGATAGGGGAGTTTGAGAGAGGTACTATAGCTCAAAATGTAAAAATGGGAATGTGTGCAAAAGCAAAAGCAGGAGAATGGTGTGGGGGAAGAGTTTTAGGGTACGACTTAGTTCCAGTGGAGAATCAAGATGGAACTAAAAGAAGAAAAACTAAATTAACTATTAATCAAATAGAAGCAAGGTCAGTAAGATTAATTTTTAAGAAATGTTGGTGTAAGTAAATTGAACTTAGATATTGCTATATAGAGAATAATAGCAATAAAAATATTGATATTGGTATAGATAAATATTATAATTTTATCACGTAGAAATATTTATATTTATTAGGTAAATTAGAATTTGGGGAGTGAAATAATTGAAAGAGATTTGGAACAGATATAAAGAAAAGTTAATAACTTTTCTCTTATGTGGATTATTGTTTGTTGGCTTATTATCTATTATTGCCTTATTATGTGGAGCGATAATGAAAATATTTGGGTTTGAATATGAGTCAATAGGGAGTATTATTCTGTTTTTTGTAATTGCAACAATTATTTCTTATCCTTTTAGTCTGATAGCTGAGGTATTGCCTAAAGTAGTTCTATCTTTTGGAAAATTGCCAAAACAAATGGCTATACTGTTTTATATTATCTTAGATACGTTTGCTACATTTTATGGTCTGCGTGTTGTCGATTATTTTATGCAGTCTGTTTCGGCAACAGATATTTCTATTATTATTGTATCTTTGATATTAGCTTTATTTGGAATAAATGATGTTGATAAAAAAACTAAAGGAACGGATTGACAAATTCCAGTTTAATTAATTGGAATGACAACTCGTGATATTTCTGAACAAGTAAAAGAACTTTATGGAGTGGATGTTAGTGCTGAAACTGTATCTAATATTACAAATAGAATCTTACCACTGGTAGCCTAATGTCAAAGTAGACCTTTAGAAAAAACATACTCATTTGTATTTATGGATGCAATTCATTATAAAGTTAGAGAGGATTAATATTTCCTAATGATGATAGTTTAATGAAAATGCTATATCTAGCCGTTAAACGTTTAGCAAGGAGATGTACCAGAGCTTATGCTGATTGGGATTTAGTTATTAATGAATTAACTATTATTTTTATCGATATTTTAGATGAAAAAAGAACCTCAAATTAGGATAAACCTAAAATAAAGTTCTTTTGATATTTTCCCTAAAATATATTATTCCCAATAGGTGGGGATAATATACATATAGGGTAATATTTAAAATATCAATAAAACCTATATTTAGACAAAACTAAATAAAATTTAATTTTTAAAAATCACTCATTATTTCCAAGAGGAAATTCAGAATACACAAAATTATTTACAGGCTTTTAAAAAAAGATGACTCCTGTTCAATACAGAAATCATCTCTTAAATTAGTCTACTCTTTTTTAAACTATCCTTGACAAAGTGTATAGTTTAAATATTCCAATATTTATTTTTAAATATTAATAATTAAATTTATTTTTTACAGCTTCAAAAACAGGTTCAAAACTACTTTGATTTTCATTAAATAGTTTTATTAACTCTTCTTTTGCTTTAATATATTTAGGATCAGATTCATCATATTTAATTATTGCATTACCTTCCTTATGAAACTTCATAAATATTATTGGATGTTTTTTTGCAAATAACTCTAATTCTTCAATATGACGTTCTGTTTTTGTTGCTTTTTTCATCCACCTAAAGATATTTTCATAATTATTCAATTTATTCATCCTCCTTATTATATTTTAAAATCAGTTGAGTCATAAGTTTTTACTTTAGGTTCTCCAAAGTAAGTTTTTACACTTTTAACTTATAGATTATGATTTGCATTTTTGTGTTGATGTTTAGTCTTTTGCGTTTTATTTGACATAATAATATAAGATCAATATTATTTTTACCTTCTTTATTTTCAATATTCTATAACATCTTACCAATAATACTGATTTTATGTCAATATCTTGAACACAGAAAGTCAAACTTTTTTATGCTATACTTCTAGTTAATAATTCACATTGCTCTGGAGTCATGTAATTAATAGAAGAGTGAAGCCTCTTTCATTTCTTCTTTCTTTATTGAAGAACGGAAAGATTCTATGCAAGTATTGTCATATGGACAACTTTTTTACTAAATGATTGTATGATATTAAACTCTTTATATAGCTCTTTTAAATCATTAATAGTATATTGTGATCCTAAATATGTATGAACTATTATTTGTTTATTTTTATCAGGATTTTGGCTGTAATAAGCATTTTTTAAAGCTTTAATAACTAAATTATTAGTCATTCTTTTACCGAAAACATAGCCAATTATTTTTTTAGAATTCTAAATTTTATGATACTTTTTTATTTGAATGAGGTCTATATTTTTTTACAGTTATTGAGTAAAGAGAAAGTTCACTCATTTTTCTTTGAACTTTCTTTAAAGATAAATTAAAGCCTTCTTTACAAAGTATATAATCAATTCTAGATGCTCTATATATACCTTTATTTACTCTTATAATAGCTTTTTGTTATTTCTCATTTTCTATTTCTCTTGCAGATTTAGTTTTACAAAAGTACTTATAATATGTACTTATGGCTACCCTAGAACAGTATACATAGTTTTAATATTGTGATTTCTTTTATTACTATCTATAAATTCTATTACTTTATATAATTTTTGGTTGAAAATATGGCCATAATTTTTTTAATATTTATCTGCATCTCCAATGGAGCCACCACAAGTCATTATAAAATAAATATTGTGCTAAAGGTAAATAAATATTTACTGATAAAATGATACTATATTGAGTTGAATAGAAGTTAGGTGAGTAGGAGTTATAAATCGTTGTATATTTTGATTAAAAAATAATTTGATTATCAAAATAAAATGTTGTATAATACCTTTAGTGAATAACTTAGTTAAAATAGGAGAAAAATATATGAAGAAAAAATTAAAGGTATTAGGTATTAGTGTATTATCCTTAATATTAGTATTAATTATTGGAATAGGAATGATTTTTAAGGGAGAAATTCGTACATTAATATCTTTTAAACAATTAAATGAACATCCATTTTATGAAATGACTTATCATGCAGATTATAATTTAGATGAGTTTTTAATAAATGGAGCTGCAACAGATAATGAGCTTGTAAGCTTTGTAACTAAACAGATATTGAAGGGAGTTTCTTTTGATGTTAATCCAGATGGGGCATGTAGTACTTTTATTGCTACAAATTTAGAAGATGAAAATCTTTTTGGAAGAAATTTTGATTATGTACATTCTATAGGGCTTATTGTACGTACTCAACCTAAAAATGGATATAAATCAATTTCTTTAGTTAACTTAAATCATTTAGGATTAAGTTTGGAAAATATGCCTACTAAAAATTTAATAAATCGTATTGTTACTTTAGCAGCACCATATGCGCCATTAGATGGAATGAATGAAAAAGGGCTTGCTATTGGAGTTCTTGTTATTCAGGATGGAAAGGTTCATCAAAATACTGGAAAGGTTCCAATAACAACTACTTCTGCAATTCGTATGGTTTTAGATAAGGCAGCAACAGTTGATGAAGCTATTGAATTGCTTAAAAATTATGACATGAATTCAAGTGGAGAAACAGGTTATCATTTTCAAATTGCGGATGCTAGTGGAAATACGGCAGTTGTTGAATATATAAATAATGAAATGCACGTTTTAACTAAAGAAGAAGGTTATACGGCAGCAACAAACTTTGTTCTTTATAATAATATGAATTCTGGTTATGGGCAAGATCGTTATGAAAAGATTAAGTCTAAGCAAGAAGAGTCAAATGGAGTAATGAGTGAAGAGGAAGCTATGGAGCTTTTACTAAGTGTACCAGCACAAGGCATGAGAGAACTTGAAAATGGAGAAAAAATACCATCAGATACACAATGGTCATGCGTATATAATTTAGATGAATTAACTTTACAGATTTGTACAACTAGAGATAAGTCTAGAATTTATAATTATTCATTAAAATAATTTATAATATTTATATATATAATTAAACAAATTATATAGAAAAAAACATACTTATTATAATAAATATAAGAAAATGAGCTAAAAATAAAGTTTTGGCTCATTTTTTATATAAATAAAATAATATGACACCTAAATGACACAAATAAATATTATTATAAAAGAATAAAGTAGTTAATGCAAAAATTAATAATTATTAATAAATCCTCCTTTTTTATATAAGTATGCCTAACACTAAAATCCCACTCAAGTGTTAGGTTATTTTTTTGAAAATTATATAAAATAATTTGTGTATAAATTTTTCAAAAGTTTGTCAGTAAGGAAATTGTGTGATAGTATATATTAATGCATAGAATAACTAATATGTAGTTAAATAATGAGATAGCAATGGAGGAAATGAAGTTATGTTGCCAAACTGTCCAAAATGTAAATCAGAATATACTTATGAAGATGGAAGTCTTTTAATTTGTCCAGAATGTGGTCATGAATGGACTGCTGCAAGTCAAACTGCTGAAGAAGAAGCTAGCATAATTAGAGATGCAAATGGAAATGTTTTAAATGATGGTGATACTGTTACTATAATTAAGGATTTAAAAGTTAAGGGTGCAACATCAGCATTAAAGCAAGGAACTAAGGTTAAAAATATACGTCTTCTTTATGATGTAACTGATGGACATGATATAGACTGTAAAATAGATGGATTTGGAGCTATGAAGCTTAAGTCATCAGTAGTTAAAAAGATATAGTTAAAATAATATATAAAAGAGTTGTTTACATTAAGTTTAAGCAACTCTTTTTACTGTCTTAATATGTAAATCTCTATTATATGATATAATAATAATATAAAAAATTGGAGGCGATATTTTATGTTTACTAAAGAAGAACTTTTAGTAATTGAAGATGCATTAAAAATAGCTGATGAAAAGTATATAAAATTACTTGATGAGAGTAAAAATAATAAAAATAAAATGGTTGCATTTAATAGAAAACAAAAAAAATTATGGTTAGTTCAAAATAAGTTAAATAAAATATTAAAAGAAGAAATTTAAATATTGAAAAAGGGGCTGTCGCACTAAAAATTTTATACACAATATATTGTAGTATTTATTC